>Ga0041059_1000219_pt1 | contig 38111 bp, 33 predicted proteins | sample AraColnosormetaG_FD_56232 | JGI IMG/M metagenome (GOLD analysis project Ga0041059, IMG submission 56232) | Arabidopsis roots microbial communities from North Carolina, USA - Col MF nosort | ecosystem: Host-associated > Plants > Roots > Unclassified | place: USA: North Carolina | collected...
TCATATAAAGTTTAGGAGATTGTTAAGACCAAATTACCCTTAATGATTTTGAATAGCAAAGAACAAAATCCAAAATTGAAATCAAAATTGAGGTTAAATTAGACAAAATTTCAATTTGTACTTCCCTTTTAATAATAAAGGGATAATCTTTCGGTATATAGTTTTTTTTTGCATTTACTAAATTTGTTTAAATTGCTTGATATTCTACATTATAAATTAAATTACATACATTACAAAAAAAAACAAAAATCAGAAACAAACAAACACTACTCACTGAAATACAAATCTTAATTACACATTTTAAACTTTCACTGAAATCATTTAAAAATGTTTCACTAAATATTCACTAAAATACAAATATTCGTAAAAAGTTAATTGTCCAATGAAACTTTTATTGTTTGTTTAATTCGATTCGACAGTCCACTTTTTACGAATATTTGTATTATAGTGAATATTTATAGTAAATAAGTAGTGAAAGATATTTAGATAGTTTCAGTGAACGTTTAACATATGCCTTATTAAGATGCTGATATTTCCATAAGGTAAGTACAACTATATGAGAGCTTGCATCAATCTAATCCAACCAAAGAATAATGGCGAATTCTCAAAGATCATCATCTCTGATCGATCCAAGGAACGGTTTCTGCACATCAAACTCCACATTTTACAGTAAACGCAAACCATTGGCACTTCCTTCAAAAGAATCACTCGACATCACAACATTCATCTCCTCCCAAACGTACCGTGGCAAAACCGCCTTCATAGACGCAGCCACGGACCACCGCATAAGCTTCTCCGATTTATGGATGGCCGTGGATCGTGTCGCCGACTGTCTCCTCCACGACGTGGGAATACGGAGAGGTGACGTGGTCCTAGTCCTCTCTCCCAACACCATCTCCATCCCCATTGTCTGCCTCTCCGTGATGTCTCTTGGCGCTGTCTTAACTACCGCTAATCCTCTCAACACCGCTAGTGAAATCTTAAGACAAATCGCGGATAGCAATCCAAAACTCGCCTTCACAACACCGGAACTGGCTCCCAAAATCGCCAGTTCCGGTATCTCTATCGTCCTCGAGCGCGTAGAAGACACTCTACGCGTTCCGAGAGGACTCAAAGTGGTTGGGAATCTAACTGAAATGATGAAGAAAGAACCAAGTGGACAAGCAGTCAGAAACCAAGTTCATAAAGACGACACGGCGATGTTGCTTTACTCCTCGGGGACGACGGGACGAAGCAAAGGAGTGAATTCGTCTCACGGGAACTTAATAGCACACGTGGCGAGATACATCGCGGAGCCATTCGAGCAGCCACAACAGACCTTCATTTGCACTGTTCCGTTGTTCCACACTTTTGGTTTACTAAACTTCGTTTTGGCCACCTTAGCGTTAGGTACGACCGTTGTCATCCTCCCGAGGTTTGACCTCGGAGAGATGATGGCGGCTGTCGAGAAATACAGAGCGACGACTCTGATTCTCGTGCCGCCAGTTTTAGTAACTATGATAAACAAAGCGGATCAAATAATGAAGAAGTACGACGTGAGCTTCTTGAGAACGGTGCGGTGCGGTGGAGCACCTTTGAGCAAGGAAGTTACTCAAGGGTTTATGAAGAAATATCCAACGGTTGATGTTTATCAAGGATACGCATTGACGGAATCTAACGGTGCAGGAGCTTCGATAGAATCAGTGGAGGAGAGTCGGAGGTACGGTGCGGTGGGGTTGTTGTCATGTGGTGTAGAAGCGAGGATTGTGGATCCGAATACGGGTCAGGTCATGGGTTTGAACCAAACGGGCGAACTTTGGCTTAAAGGGCCTTCTATCGCCAAAGGTAAATTACACACACTTATTCCAACAACAAAAATAAAATAACACTTAAATTAAAAATATGTTAAGCCAAAGATCTTATAAAACAATTTATACAGTTAATAAATTTCAAAATCTGGCGGATAACATTTTGGTAAATAGAAAGTACAATTTATCATTCTTTTTTTTTTATCAACAACACATGAATTAAAAGATAACTTATTTTTTAATATTTATATTATTTAAACATCATTTGACATAATATCACATTTTTATTTAAAAAGATGGGCAATAAAATACACCGATTATTAAAAAAAAGTATTTGAAAAAATGTTAATGTATGTTTTTTTACCAATTATCACCACTAATATAGTTATCTATCAAAACCACTATAGTTTATATTTGTTTGTGTTTAAAGGTTATTTCAGGAATGAAGAAGAAATTATAACTTCAGAAGGATGGCTTAAAACAGGAGATCTATGCTATATAGACAACGATGGATTTCTTTTTATCGTTGATCGATTGAAAGAGCTTATCAAATACAAAGGTTACCAGGTAAAATAAAATTTCTCAATCATGTCACTTGAAGAAATACACTTATTGTGACAATTTTAAACTAAATCACAAGCAAAAGTATAACGTTTTGAATTGTGTACAGGTACCTCCAGCTGAACTAGAGGCTCTCTTACTAAACCATCCAGATATTCTCGATGCAGCCGTTATTCCGTAAAGTTTTACTATCATTTTTCTTTTCCTTGTTAAGACTTCCAAGATTTTTGCCTTTTAAACATAAAAACGACAAGAAGTTTATTTTGTTTTGTTTGAATTTTTGATTTGTTGCATGGCAAAGGTTTCCAGATAAAGAAGCAGGACAATTTCCGATGGCTTACGTAGCACGAAAGCCTGAGAGTAATCTTTGTGAGAAAAAGGTTATCGACTTTATTTCTAAACAGGTGCTTTAATGATCAAAGCCATGCATAACTAAGTTCAATTATATAAAATTTTGTAATTTTAGGTTATTAATTTTTGTTAATGTAATAAACAGGTGGCACCATATAAGAAAATAAGAAAAGTCGCATTTATAGACTCTATACCAAAGACTCCATCGGGCAAAACACTTCGCAAGGATCTAATCAAATTTGCCATTTCAAAAATTTAAAAGAATCACTATTTTGTCATTTTTATTTGTATGAATTTCTGACATAATAAAAGAGAAGTTATATCCGCTTAATGAGCTTGGTTAGAATCTATATCTAGAGTTTTTTATTTGACTCGTTTGTACTAATCTTTGCGGTTAACTATTAAAAGATGATAATTATTTGTAACGAAAATTCTTAGGAAAACAGATTGAACGAAAATGAAGTGAGACACTTAAGTGTGTAGCATGTGTTGTGAGCTGAGTAGTGGTTTAGTAGATATCTACACTAGTTAGAGATTTCAGATTCAGCAACTTTGGCCTTAGAGGAAGTCCATATACCCAATTACCCTTTTATATATGACGGTTATCTAGGAAAACGATCAAAAGTAACTTCAACTATTTTTATGTGGTCTTTTCAACCCGAACTCTTATCCCTGCATTTATCTGAATCCACCATATTTTCTAATAACAAACATAAACTATGTAATGTTAGCCAATTTCAACATATATTCGTTATTAAATAATATAACAAATCTAAATTATGTAATCTTAATCAATTGAATAAAAAGAATAATTTGGATACGGAAAAAATAAATTACGACTTAAATATTATAATCGATATTAACAAATACAAAAAAAAAATTACATGTTGAAATTAGTTACCGGTTACATTGTTTAGATTTGTTATTTAAAAATATTATAGATTATCGGTGATAAATAAAGAGGATCAGAATTTGGATTTAAAAAAACAAAGCGATTGAAGAAATTATTGTTTCGATTATTTGTACACAATATAATTAGAATTAATTATCCCAAGAAAATCGATAATTACACAATTATTGTAACACACTTGAATTTAAAAGGACGTTTCCATACATTTTGATATTAACACTTTCACCAACCAACACTCTTCTCAGTTTGAGTTACAATCACATGGTGTGGCCATGGCCAATATGGTTTTCCTTCATATTATTTTTTCACACTTGGTCCAAGATTTGTATATAATAAAAAAAAAAAAAGACTCCGTGATACTTCATCTGAGACTCTTTTTTCACAATTTTATTTTGGATATACCTTTTCATTATAACAAATCCATACATCAGAATCCAAAATTCGAAACTCAAAAACAAAATCCCAAAAGTAAAACTTGCATGGCCTACATGTTGTTATATCTTTCACGTGACTCTTTGAGGAGAGGAGACAAGTCATTTCCAGCCACCTCTAACTAATGTTACTTTCAAAGACGTGATATCATAGAAAGGTATCCATCATTTAAAATCTAATAATTGAACTATTAAAGTCATTATGCATAATGTAGATTATGTTTTATATTATCTTCACTTGTATTTATGATTAGTTATATCACAATCCAAATTCCAAGCCTAACGGAAATAAATTTAGGAAAAATGTTAGCAACTTATTACTATCAATATACAAAACATACCTTCGAATTATCAACTAATATAATCCTTTCAATGTTCAATACACTTGATAATTGTATTGATCAATTAAACTTTAGTTGTTGTCATTTTCATTCACGTTTTTATTTGAGTTTTTTTCTACTGTTTGAATAAACATGATAAAAAAATATTTTCCAACATCACTTTCTTCTTTTGTCATCAATGAAAAGAAAGTGATGTGGGAAAATATTTCTTCGTCAAATGCTTGTCAAGATGTTTTATCTAGTAGTTTACTCAATATGTGGTCCTTTACACAACAAAAACTCTTTTTATTTTTCTTACACAACAATAACTTAATTGTAAACCAAAACTATTTCCACCCTCCAGTTGATCCAACTATCACTTGTTCTCTGATACATATGATTAACAGGAATTTTATTTATTGACCAACCATATCATTGGTCAACAGGTTCACTAGTACATCAGACCATAAAGAAGAATTTAAGGTCGCATGAACATCAATACTCCCTTCTTCAACTCCTCGAAACATTACAAGCATACCACCAGCACCATCAGCCGGTCCAGCTCGAGCCGCGATTGGTTTTCCCCAACCGAAATCATGTTCGTACACTTCAAACCGTGGAGAGCTTGAGATGATCAAAGAATTGTTAGCCAATCTACTTCCAAACGATGTTTTTGGTCTCTTAACATTTCTAACCCAATTCTTTGCAAAAACTTCATAACTCTCATTTGTTTCTGACCTTACGGATTTACTTATTTGCAAAGCAGTCCAGCCTAGCCCATGATCCAACAGCTCTCCCACAGTGGTTGTAGCCGTTGCGAGATTGGTTACATTCCCAAAACACTCTTTCTTGAGAAGAGGGTTTAGCCTCGGTCTCATATCCGCCGCTACATTGCATTGTGTTTCTTCTTCCCGGTTTAGACCACTGTGTCTGATGATTGATAGCCATAGATATGCCACAACCGCTTGAAGAGACGAGATTTTCAGATCATTGGTGTCAATTTCGTTGTTGGCTTTCGCTTTGAGATCTAAAATGTTCTTCTTTGACAAGTGAAAAACTCTCTCTTTAGTTGAAGGTTCCCAACGTGGTAGCGTCTCCATCTCTAAAACCGGAACATGTACCGGGTAATCGATCCCGTCACAAAACCAATCTTTGAGAACAATAGACTGAATACTAGGATCCGAACCATTCAGACAAATCTTGGACCAAGTGTGAAAGAACTTCCAGAAGCAAGTACCATCGGCCACCATGTGATTGTAACCAAAACTAATGAACACTCCATCTTTCATCTCGGTGACTTGCAACGCAAGCAAGGGCTCCGAGACAAGGGCATCACGGCTTTGGACATTGTTCGCGGGGAAAAATTTCGATATGAAATAAGGAACAGACCCATGAGATTGAAGGACATCATTCACGGTGATAGATTCGGCTTTCGCATGGACGAATTTAGCACCCAAACCATCACAGTCGATGTAAAACGACACCGTATCATCTTCGTGATTGTTTACTTTGACGAGACGACCAGCAAACGGGAAATAAATCTCTAAGGCAGTGGAAAGAGAAGCCATTAATCGAGGAATGATACTGTTTTCCGGGTCGGGTTTGTGGAAGAGTAGACCTCTTTGAGGATAAAAAAGATAAAGAAGGTCAAGATCATGTGGAGTTAGATGGATTTTTTGACGACCCGTTTGGTTTATGTTTTCGGGTCGTACCATAGTTGAAGATATCACGGTCACTTCTACCATTTTGCGTCTATAGAAAAGAAGATGAAAAACTTTGTAAGATAGAAATAAATCAAATGGCATAGACACATATAGAAATACTCGAAGCCATATCTTTAAAACTTGGTACCTCCACCTTAACGATGCATATTATATTTATAGTATTTTTTCGTTATATTGGATGTGGACAGTAGAAAGAATTAGTATTTGTTCTTAAAAACATGCAGATAATTTGGCATGAACTATTCGTACCCAAAAGCATTTAATTATCTATGTAAATAATATTTTTCAGAATTGACTTGTTTAAGCTAATCTAATATAGATGTCAAAAAAAAACATACGGATGACCTGAAGTATTTTAAAAATTGTAATGGGACATTAAGCAGCTATATAAATATTATCTATAGAACAAGAACATGTGAAATATTTGAACTTTTGATTTTATATGACGGAGTGTCGTTTACTTCACCGTCCATACTTAAAAACAAACATATTTTGGTAAACAATTTTCATAGAATATAGAAGAAAAATATATCTCTTGCTTACATGTCATACCATTAGTTAATTACATCCTTCCTCGACATCATTTGGTGTCCTTTGATGTTAAACCTTACTTTGGCACCATACTTTACATTTTTCGGTACAATATGATTTGACAAGCATTAGTTTTGGTTAACATTAGTTTTGGCAAATATTCCGAAGTGGCAAAAGAGTGGCCATACAAAACTAAGGATACGAAAAGTTATGGTGTTGTACAGAGTTGTGCCCCACCCATGGACATTATTAAAGAGAGAAACCAAAATAGATCCACCTAAAACGTGTTCATCAAAATGTGTAGAAAACTTTTTCGTGCAAATGACAAAAAAAACAAAATAAAATAAATAAAAAAATAAATTACATAAGTAAAAATATCAAACATTGTATTATTCTTTTTTGGTTTAGGAGGAAACACCGAAACATTGTATTTTTATTCAGGAACAATAAATAATACACATAGTTTAGTGAATGAGTTTATGATAAACTATTATAAGGTGAACATAACATAGAGTTGTTGGGTGATTCCTCTTCAGATTTCTTCTCTTCTTCAAGTTTTTGTCTTCCAGAGCAGCTTCATGTTCACTGCAGATCCGAAGCCACAAGTACAAATCCATAGCAAGAACATAAATCTTAAGGAACAAACAACCAAATGGTTTCTTATTTTCTATTCGCAGTCCGTAAGTAAATTAACTCGGTATCGCATTCATCAACAAGTATCAACTAACTACTCAAAAAACAACAAGATATCAAATTGAAATCCTTCAATGAATCAAATACTGCAAATGCCAAATGTCTCATGGATTTCTCTGGATACACCTTTATATATTTATCCCCTATCTAGTTAGTCTCTATGCACAAATCTGTTAAGTCCTAACAATGATGCTAGCAAGATTGCTCTCAAATTGAAGCTACTATGAAGTTCTTTTCTAAATGGGTTCTCTAACAATATGTTTACTAGTGCATCCTCAATCTAAAATGTTTGCAAAACAGAAACTATACACTAATGCAATTGTTGTATGAATAGAAGCTCAAAGAAAACTACCTGGAGATCACAGTTGAGGTCAAACCCGACAGAGCGCTCTTCCATCATATTCTCCTGGTTTTGGTGCAAATGCAATAAACGAACATGAATTCTAACTTAGCATCGCATTAAAATGCTTTGTTTCAGATAATACCAATTATTAAGTAAAATAATCACCTCCTCAATCTGGTCCATATCGATTGGAACATTCATATCCGGCAAAATCATTTCAGCAGGAGGTTGCACACCCTGAACAGAAAGATTTAGCACATGAAAACATAATTTTTTTGATTTCACGAGTAAGATTGCGAAAAGGAGCTAACCTGATGGGTGACACAGTGCGGTCCAAAAGGGACACGATCAATCAGGAAATCATAAGTTCCTGAGTTCTTTACGGCCTGGAAGATATCACAACGCCGGATGGTCTCACGAGTGCATGATTGAGTATGCATCCAAGCTCGTAATGTTACCTCTAGAATGAAGTATTCACAGGCTTTCGAAAACAAAGCAGGAACATCACAGCTTATCTTCTGAAAATTCACATATATCTTAGGAAAAAATTGTAATAACAAACATATTTCTTCAAATCTTTGATGTCACATATATCTTGTCTATAAGTATTGATATCAACCTTAGAAAGATGTCAAAGGAACAGTAAAAATAAACAACACTAAAACATTCTAACAGTAAAACTCAACAGACTAACAAATTTGATCATAATGGCAATTTCAGAAACTCTAGACCAGCCAACATAATTCAAGTTAACCTCACATACCTTGACTTCAGGATCAGATTTCAAAATCTTTCTGACCCTAGATAGCGGCAAATGAGTTTGGCCTGTAGGTAACCAAAACAAGTCGAAGAATTAGCATTTAGGTGTCAATGCACTCTTTTTTCCTATTTAGGTACTCTAAACATCTCTTAATATCAGTCACCTGCAAAGTTTCCTAGCTGCTCCCTTTGATTATTCCAAAACACCTTCAGAGCTGTGTCCAACGAAGAGACCCCCTCGATCTGTTTAAGACCAAAATGTTAAAGAAACATACATAAAAAGACTTTAAGCCAAAAACACAGAACTAGGACTGACTAAATTTACCTTGCTTGTTTCAGGATGATTAGATCGAAATTGATCAAGCATTGGCATCGTGTTATGTGAACGAGGCGCAACAGGTTCCATCCTGACGTGAGATGACTTTGGCCTCCTCATGTTATATTTCACAACAGATGATGAAAAATCTTTGAAGATGTAGAGTTTGGCAAGAACAAGGGTTCTCTATATATGGAGCTAGAATCATAACGTAATAATAGTCATTTAAGAGTGTACCAATGACTAAGAGATTCCTTTTAAAGATTGTGAACAAACTTTTCTGGAATAAAGAGGAAAACATTTAATACTCACACGTTAGTAAGGATATACCTCGTGGAGCTCGTGAGGCATACATACGAAAGAACCACTCGCAGACCTTTTCCGTGAAAGCCACGCGCTGCGTAGAAGAAACCTGATGACCGAATTCAGTCTATATAGTAAGAGCACATAGTCTAAATGTAATTTCAAGAACCCAAAGATATCAATATGCCACAACTCATCTAAATGTGATCCAGTCTCATCAATGAAGTTGTCACACAAGTAAACCTGGATTAGATCAAAGCCACATCAAGTTTATTGAGTTCTGATTTTGGTAACTCTTAACTTCCACAAATGATAGAAATGTAATGGCATAAAAACAAGCAAACGATTTTACAAACATTTACATTAGTAAAAATAAATATATCCTATTTCTTGATTATGGTATCAGTTAGACACCAACTTTCACAGAAACAGACCATAGCGAACAGTGACCAACACCCTAGATCTTGTTGCTCTTTAAGATTCCACAAACCATGAACCCAAAAAAGATATAGAACAAATAATTCATATAACTATGCTCACACATTGTCAAACCAGTACCAAACATATGCACTACATGGTACCCAGAAATCAACATTTTCAGACAACTATAACCAAAATTACATACAGAAACTCTAAGTTCATGACAGAACAGACCCAGGAGAAAAATTCTTCCTCTAACTGGCCTAGTGTATTCATAAAGATCAGCAACATACAAATAAATGTTGAAAGCCAATGAAAACAATGGTTACCAATCGTATGCTAGAATGAGTCTACTCCATGTATTATATGATCATGCACAACAATGAACAAGAACAAGAATGTGAATGTGAATCATTTCATAGAATTTAGATTTCTTAGAGATTCTAGCAATTGTTATTGAACGCAGAAGTCAAAATGATTTGAGTTTTTAACTTCTGCGACTGAAGAACTTGGCCAAGCGTGGAACTTTCTTTTTCTTCTTGATTACAAAGAAAGTTGGAGTTCCAACAGATGAGTATCTTCTTGGCTTCCCACGTTGGACCGGTGTGAATTTTCCAACTGGTTTGGGAGAAATATAGCCTTCAGCTTCCGAGTTCCTCTTAATCTTCTGAATCTCACCCTCCACCAATCTCTTCGTCGACAATGACCTTTCCATCCTAAACACTTCTCTCTCTTCTTCCGCTTTCGTCATTTCACTTTCTCTCATCAAAGTTTCCGTCTTCATCAGAAACGATTTTGTGCTAGCCTTGAGTGCTTCCACCCACGCCGCTGCTGCTGCAACTTTCTTCTCTGCGGTTTCTTCCGCTTGTGAAGCATGTTTACTCAAATACTCGTACTCAAACCTCGAGATAGTGATTGTTGAACAATGCTCAGACTCCATTTCGCGACTCTCCATCATGTCTTCTACTAAAGATTCAAGCTTCTCAAGCACTAAAGCCTCAGTGTGCTTCACTTTTTCAAGCTCATCCAACTTTGAATTCAGTTCGCTTTCCTTTTTATCTATATCAAGTTTGGTTTTCTGTGTTTCCGCCTTTGTAACCGTCTTCTCTTCTTTGAAAAGGAACTCCTCTTTCTTTGCAGCATTTCTACTTTTCTTTATCTTCTCAAGCGAACCAACGAAATTCTCAGCAAGAGAGCTAATCCTTTCTTCGGCGATAGATACCACTTCCAACTTCGATTTTTCGATAAGAATCTTTGAGTTGAGTTTCTCAATCTTAACATCATCTTCCCTCAAGATTTTTCCAAGGCAAGCTGTTTCATCCCTGGCTCGGATAATCTCATTCCTCAACGCATCCATTACTGTCATGACCCTGAAGATCTCTACTTTAACAGAAGCAAGTTCCTCCTTCTTCCCTTCAGTCACTTCTTTCAAAACCGATAAACTATACTTCCCTCTTCCAAAAGAACGGTTTGATCTCGACATACTACTACTATCTCTCCCCTGAACTCTCCTCTCCATTTTCTTGAAAAGCTTTAACTGTGTTTCCAACATCTCAACATCCGTACTCGTCTCAAACAACTCAATTTCAATATCCTTCGATCTTTCCGCCTCTTCCAACATGTTCTTGATTCTCTTATTCCTTTCCACCAACAAATCCAAAACCTTTATAGCTTTCCCTTCTCTCTGTCTTTCTATCTCTTTATATCCTTTCAACGCCTCAATCTTTCCCAATGCAACCATCAAATGTTCCTCATTCGCAACCTCGATTTCCTTCTTCAGACTCTCCAACAATCTCAAACCCCCTTCCGTTTTAAACCGCAGTTCTTCGACTTTTTCCTCTGCTGCAACTCTCTCTATCAAAACAGATGATACATCAAGCTTCACTCTACTCACTTCTTCTTTCACAACCTCCAAAACTCTCATAACTTCCGCATACTTTTCCTCCATCTTCAACACTTCCATATCCTTTTCCTGAAACCCCGCAGAACGATTCGACCTTTTTATCAGTAACGCGAGCTCCTCCACCGACTTCTTTACCTCGGACAATCCCGCTTCTACTCTAGCTTTTACAGTCTCTGAATCTCTTCTACTCTCATTGTACCAACCAAGTTTCTTTCTTGACATATGTATAGCCTCCACAACTAAAGACGACTAATTACAGAAATTTATCCCAAAGAAAACAAAGAAACATCATCAAATCCTGAGCTTTAAGGAGAATCAATCCAATTTGAAGATTTTTGGTTTACCTTAACGACTGGTAAATCCAACAAAGTAGAACTGTTCCTCTTCATGTCGGAATTTTCCATTGCTCGATTCAACATTTGTTCTAACAATGTAAAGTGGCAATTAAAAATCCAATCTTTTTTATCACCAAACCATCAAAACACATAAAGAAAACAAACCCAGAGATTTTTTCAATACAAGAATCGAATTATAAATGGACAATAGTAAACGTACCGGTGAGTAAGAAAGAAACAACCGGAGAGTGATGATGAAGATGCTTGATAAGTTGTTATCATCATTTTGATATTCCTGGGAGAATATTTAAGACGTTTTGTTTCTTCTGGGAATATAAATCTGAGGACGAGGACTCAAGTAGTCAAGTAGCATGAATAATGGCAAGAATCACAGAAACTCAAATCCGTAACTTTGGCAATATAAATAAGCTTCTCAAATTATTAACAAATCGTCTGGGTGGTGTAGTCGGTTATCACGCTAGTCTCACACACTAGAGGTCCCCGGTTCGAACCCGGGCTCAGACAATTTTTTGTCACTTTTTTAAGAAGCCCACTTTATCTTAGTTAACGCAGCCCATATTAGGCCCAATAAATTATCTACTTTAACGGACGTAAACAAACTTAACACGTATGAAACTTTCTTCTAACTTTTTTATAGACCCACTTGATATTTATTCTTAAATACAGCTTATACAACTAGGTCCAAAAAATTATACATATACTATAACGGACGTACCACATACTTAACATGTGTTTGAGCAATTGTGAATCATGATTATTTTCACGTCTTTATGCATGATTGCCAAATGTATGAACGTTAATTAATAAGACAAGACCTAAAGGCTTGTCCGTTACAACTACATCTACTATATATAACAATAGTTCTACCATCTTGAAAATCACAAAACACATTTTCAAATATACTTCAAAGAAAAAAAAAAATAAAGCTGTGAAAAGGATTTTCAAGACATGAAGTTCACGGGAGTAGTGTTCATTTTGTTCGTGTTAGGTACCATGTTGTCTCCAGTTCCAGTCAAAGCAAGGGTGGTCAAAGGTTCCGGAGAAGAAGTGAACGTAACGTGTGATGCGACGCAGCTTAGTTCATGTGTAACAGCAGTAAGCACAGGAGCACCACCATCTACAGATTGTTGCGGCAAACTGAAGGAGCATGAAACTTGTTTGTGTACATACATTCAAAATCCGTTGTATAGTTCGTATGTTACTTCTCCAAACGCTCGTAAAACGTTAGCAGCTTGTGATGTTGCTTATCCTACTTGTTGATGTTTGTGATATTACTAAAACAAGCTATTAATGACAATAATAATAAAAATTTAAAACTAAATCTTTATGTAACAATGAGTCGATGGTGAAGATATGGTTTTGAATTGGGAGGTGACATATCATATTATAGTATCCAATGCATGGCCAGTTAAGATGGAGGGCAGTAGGTGTGACGGCTGAGAGTCTATTCCCGTGTTTCAATAATTAAGTGATTTATTTTAAATAATAATAATGGTAAATTTGAACTGATGTTTTTTTTTGGGATTTTGATTTGAGTTTCGATTTGGCGATTTTGTCTCGTTTCAACTGACAAAACAATGTCGTTTAGATACAACAGAGACGACTAACAGGAGTTTAATATCGTAAAAGTTTTTAATTAGTCTACTAAACACCATGCCTAAGTGACTGGTCAATCAAACTTTGTCATTTAAACTTAAAGTTAACCAAAATTTTACGATTTTAAATTTATTTGTCTTCCTCGTAGTTTATGATTTAATCGTCCCAAATTCAAAAATTCGTATTTTTTTGTTGACATTTTTACCTTTTTCTTACTAACAAAGTAACAATGTGACCGTGATACACGATAGATCATTAATGGAACTGTTCAAAAATATAAAAAGTACCAAAAAACTTCTTAAAAGTTAATCATACAGTCAGTCCAAACGGTTTAATCTTCATAAAGATTTTTTAAAACGAGTCTCAAAATCACTTTTCTAATTTTCTAGCGGATGAACCATGTTTTGGTCATGAGAAACTGACAAATCATTTCATGTATCTGTAAAACGCCTAACATCACAATGCGAATGAAGATGTTGTTTAATCAAACACCGAATGAATTCCACGAAGCAGATCGCCTTATTATGATCAAAAGAGCCCCACATTCGCGTTCGTATGTCCTCTACCCTATCCAAGCACTATTCTTCTTTAAATATAGCTAGAACCATCTCAAGCATGTTCAAGCCAAGGCGACTAAAAAAGCAGTTTAAATCCATCTTGATTTAAATATGTTTTTGGCTCAAAAGAAAAGAATGTAATGTTATGGCCTGTTTCTTTGAAGAAAACGATATAACAAATTATTCTGTTAGTATATTTATTTTTTACCATAACATGTCATTTTATGTTATTCAAAAATGTTATACGGTACAAATGTTATTCTATTAGTACGTATATCTACATTGACACACCATGCATTCTCCATTTTAACGTTCAATAACGATCAGTCAATTAAATTGGTCTTTAGTCTTTTAGAATTTTATATATCTATTCGATTATTAAGATGATATATAATTAAAAAAAAGATTGGAGGGGTAACCGAAAATGAGAATTAGTAATTCCCTAGGTAGGTTAAAATTTAGAATTAGTAAATCATTATTTTCCACGTTTTCATGCATGATTGCCATATGTATGAACGTGTATTAATAAAACCAAACTTAAAAACTTGTCCGTTACAACTACATCTATATAACAGCAGTTCTACCATCCTGAAAATCAAATCACATTCTCAAATACACATTTTAAGAAAGAAAAAAAAAAATTGAAAGTTGAGAAAAGTTCCTAGAGTTTGAAGACATGAAGTTCACGGCGCTTGTGTTCATTGTGTTCGTGGTGGGTGTCATGGTTTCTCCAGTTTCAATCAGAGCAACTGAGGTCAAACTTTCTGGAGGAGAAGCTGATGTAACGTGTGATGCAGTACAGCTTAGTTCATGCGCAACACCAATGCTCACAGGAGTACCACCGTCTACAGAGTGTTGCGGGAAACTGAAGGAGCAACAGCCGTGTTTTTGTACATATATTAAAGATCCAAGATATAGTCAATATGTTGGTTCTGCAAATGCTAAGAAAACGTTAGCAACTTGTGGTGTTCCTTATCCTACTTGTTGATTTTTGAGATATTGCTAAAAAAAGTTGTTAATGATAATAATATTTAACAAACATAAGCACACATGTTTCTACATTTTTGTATGCTTTTTTTTTCTTCGTTTCCGACTTTAAAATGGTTAACAAAATTATAGTGTTATCCTACTTGTTGATGTTTGAGATATTGAACATCATAGTGTTAACGTTAGAAAATAACTAAAATACTTATGTTTTAGTTTAACCACAATTTTTAATTTAACTATATGAATCTTTAATCTAAAGTATATTTACAACAAATTAATATTCAAGTTATTGTCGAATGTCAATAACTCAATTAGTAAAGTATTTCAACAAACCGTAGAGGTAGATGGTTTGAATGGAGCTTGGGATGAAAGAAACCAAATTAAATACTCTGGTCTCTCCCGACATGAGGGGATGTACGAGCCAATGCCAAGAGCCTCTTAGTAACAAATGGATTTTGGTCGCATAAATCCATATACATTTATAAATTGAGATTCATTTTTCTTTTTGCTTTTATGAAACATAAATATATATATATATATATATATTTATATTACATGTATTTTTTTAAAAAATATAATTTTACGAAAAATACAGTTTTGTGGTTTTTGATGGATATAATTTTAATGAGAAAACCATATATATTATACAATTCATCGGTTTTAATGAGATAATGTGATTTTACAGTTTTGGCAAAAAATAGAACTTAGCGATTTTGGTGAAAAACGTGATATTACTATTTTTATATGTGATTTTATAGTTTGATGGAAAAATATGATTTTCTGTTTTAAAAAAAAAATAATTGTAAAGTTATCATTTAGGTTATATATGTTCGTTCCTCATCTAATATTTGGAGCCAACTTGATCATTTGAATATTCAAGGTATATTCATTTGTTATTTTTGCCTGAACTATCGCCATTCAAATGCTCTAATTTGGTGTATCCAGACGAGTTTGAAAATCTTAAATGAATTTTAAAAACTCATTTAAATTACCATTTTTGCCTATTTATGCACAAAAGCGAATATCATTTTGGAGCGAGCAAATGAACATACTTATAGTCAAACAAAAATTAAAAAATATATGAGAAAACTTATTTTAAAAAACCAAAAAAAGTAAAAGAAAGACAACATAAATTTATTATATTTTGCTATATCAAAGTTAATAGGGATACCTACCACAACAACTCGACAAATCAAGCTAATCGATGGAACCGTACGGAACCGTATCAGCACAATCACAGCCACTAGCAACCATCGTTACAAGGATGGCCTGCAGCTTTGGTTCTCCACACGCTCGTCCTCTTAGCCCGAGTGTTCTGTTTTTCTATGTCAAACTCTGTTTCTACTTCTCTTCTAAATTTCAGCATGAAGTAGCATTTATTGTATAAACGTTTTTTGTTTGAATATAATTTTACATTCTTTCAAAAAAAATAAAATCTCAATTATTTTGTGTGATCTTAACAAATTACTCCAGTATAAAATCTATGATTTATTTCTCCACAATGTTCATTAAATCAATTTTATATAAACTATTTATTACTCTTCAATATCAGATTGGTACCATATTCCTTAAAAAACCACTACATATATTTATTCCAATTTAGTTATGGTATCAAATATTTTATGTTTGGCTACCAAGAGATTTGAGACATAACTCAATTGCCTATAAATACTCTTCACCTTTAACGTCTCATCGCATCATCTAATCAAAGGTTAGTCTTATGGTTTTTCATTAGATATTTGATGTTTTTTCAGTGTCCAATTATTTTTTTTAATACATGGACATAATTCTTTTCCCAAAATTTTATGGTTAAAAATAATTTTCTTTTTGAGAGTTCTTTTTTTCCTCATCATATAATGTTTTTTTTTTATAAAGTTTCATGTTTAATGTTTTCTATGTATGCTTTTCCTTCTGATTTTGTTTTTAACAAATATAATTTATAAGATCGTTAATAATTTTTGTTTGATTTCTTGCAGGAAAATAAAATATGTAGGATCCTCCTTTTTCTATTTGATCTCATCTTCCAAATTTTTATAAACATTTGAGCAATTGATGTCAAAGTGAATACAAAAACAGGAAATATAGTAGTCTTATATAAGACAATTGTTTACTATATAACAACTATATGCAAACAAGAATTAATCTACGGATTTAAACCTAAACTAAAAATGATCACTAACTTGATGAACAAGTTAAAAGCCCAAACCTATCTCTGGATCAGAAAGAAAGAGAAGCTAATCAGAGTCTCAGAGAGAGATTTGGGCTTAAAAAGACATAACAGGCCCAATAACTCAATTAAGCCCAATTCGGATAACACCCCTGCGCACAAGATGATGCGTGAAAAGATAAGTCGACGGCTCTTCTCCGATAAGATTCCGGTGAGAAACGAGCAGGTCCTGTCTTCTTATGAACTCAATTTCTTCATTTCTGATTCTATAAAACATCCTTAAAAACATGTCTACCACATTGTTGAGAACAATTCAGCTAAACCAGTTCTCACTTCTCGGAACTAGCTTGTTAAGAAGGAGAAGGAGTAACAACTTCTCCGTGAGGTCTTGTGGAAGCCAAACAACGACGACCCATGAAGCTAAACAGTCTTCTCCAACAAGGGTTGCTCCAAAAAACCACAAAAGCAACCAACTTGATGAGATTCTGAGAGATTACGAAGCTGTAATTGGGATAGAGACTCATGTTCAGCTCTCTACATTGACAAAAGCCTTTTGTAGTTGCTCTAACAATTACGGTTCTTATCCAAACACAAGTATTTGTCCTGTTTGTATGGGTTTGCCTGGTGCTTTGCCTGTTTTGAATTCCAAAGTTGTTGAATTTGGTGTTAGATTGGGTTTAGCTTTGAATTGTGATTTGTCTCTTAAGTCTAAATTCGATAGGAAGCAGTATTTTTATCCAGATCTTCCTAAAGGTTATCAGATTTCTCAGTTTGATATTCCTATTGCATCTGGTGGTTATGTGGATGTGGATATTCCTCTTGAGTTTGGTGGTGGACATAGGAGATTTGGTATTACTAGGGTTCATATGGAAGAAGATGCTGGCAAGTTACTTCATTCAGACACAGGAGATTACTCTCAGGTTCATATGGAATTTATGACACGTTTCAGTTTGGTTTTATCAGATTCTTGTAAGGGTTTTAGGTTTCAGATGCAAGATGTTTGTGTTTCTTATGTGTTAGTTGGTTACTCTAATGGTGCAGGTAGATTTGAATAGAGCAGGTGTTCCTTTACTTGAGATTGTTTCTGAACCTGATATGAGAAGTGGTATAGAAGCTGCTGAATACGCTTGTGAAATGCAACGGATTGCGAGGTATTTGGGAGTCAGTAATGGGAATATGCAAGAAGGCTCTCTTCGCTGCGATGTCAATATCTCAATCCGTCCTATTGGGCAAGCTGAGTTTGGCACCAAGGTCAACAAGTTTCTTTCTCTCTATATTTCTTTGTCATTTATGTGAAGGGATGATCCACTCATTAATCTCGTTGCTGATTCGAGTTACAGGTAGAAATAAAGAATTTGAACGCGTTTTCAGCAATTAGCAGAGCAATAGACTTTGAGATATCAAGACAAGCACTTCTCTATAATCAGGGGAAAGCAGACCAGATTGTAACGGAGACTCGGCTATGGGAAGAAGGCGCTCAGGTTCTAAGCTAAAACTCTTTCATCAGGTGCTTCCTTTTTCCATCAGCAACTAACTTGAGTAGATGTTCAGAAAACAGTAACAATGAGGAAAAAGGAAGGGCTTGCTGATTACCGCTACTTTCCAGAACCAGATCTTCCAGAAGTTATCCTTACCCAAGAATATGTTGATAGCATTCGTGCTTCTTTACCGGAACTCCCTGAAGCAAAGCGCAGGAGATATGAGGCGATGGGTCTAGGCATGCAAGATGTGCTTTTCCTCGCGAATGACGTCAGTGTAAGTCCTATTTGCTCAATGTAGATGATATTTTAGATACATAATGAACCTACTTATGTTATCTTCACAAGAAGACAATGGTGAGAGCTAAAGAGTAAACTTTCTGATCAATTTGGTGAGAATATAGATTTTTTTTTGTATAACAGCAAGACGAGTAAACTGTTGTTTGAATGAATGGCATAGGTTGCAGAATATTTCGATGCAGTCATTGGTAAGGGTGCTGAAGTGAAGTTGGCAGCAAATTGGATAATGAGTGATATTGCTGCTTACTTGAAAAATGAGAAACTTTCTATCAATGATATTAAACTCACTCCCCAAGAGTTGGCTGAACTGATAGCTGCAATCAAAGATGGAACCATTAGCGGAAAGATCGGAAAAGAGGTCGGTTCAATTCAATCTACAAATTCATCATCTTTCGCTTAGATCAATGCGATGAATTCCGTTTTTGCAGATACTGTTTGAGCTATTAGCCAAAGGTGGAACCGTCAAAGGAATGATAAAGGCAAAAGATTTAGTTCAGGCAAGTCCATGAAGAGTTGAAACCAGAGAATTACATCTTTCACTTTCCAACATGCCATTTTTAATTGAGAAATGACTTTTGCTTCTCTGTAGATAACTGATCCTGCAGAGATTGAGAAAATGGTTATTCAAGTGGTCTCTGAGAACCCAAAGCAGCTTGAGCAGTACCGCAGTGGGAAAACCAAGCTTCAAGGCTATTTTGCTGGCCAGGTATGGCAGATACGATCCTCATTTTCTTGAAAACTTGTACTTGGTGAAGCAGTTTAAACTCGTATATGCTTTGTTCAGGTTATGAAAATGTCGAAAGGCAAGGCAAACCCAGGGTTACTGAACAAGATCCTCCTGGAGAAGCTCAATGCCAAAGACTGATTGAAGCTTCAGCATTGACAGAGTTATTGCTCTTGAAATAGACATTGAAATGGTACAAAGTGATTTTTGCTCGTTGGTTATTGCTCTTGAACTAGAATGTTCTTGTACAAATCTTTTCCTTTGCAAATGTGTTGTTGGTTAAAACATAATCTGTTCTTTTCAAATACCTATCAATTACATCTTGACGCTGCATTGTCGAAACTAGATTCCGGGTCCATGCCCTTCGTACTCTCGGCTTTTTAATGTATTCCAGAAGATTCATTTGTGAAGACTAGTTAAACCATGAGACTTACCTCTTATTGAGCAGTTTTCCTCATGGTATCCTTAGCTTGTAAATTAGCACTTCTCAGGTTTATTCTCAAAAACAATCCAAATTCAGTATGAGCATTACTTCCTATACCAAGTTTCTGATAAATGATTGACACTTTGACAGAGTTATAGGATAGGCAAAACTCAAACTTTACTTCTGGGAACAATACTTTTACGTAAACCAATGTTTTTACTCTCTCATATTACCAGAATTCTTCTAACTTCAAAGGTCAAGACTCAAGTGCAAAATGCATACTTTAAAACATTCATGTAGCATTGAACGAGAGATTCCAGACTACACCATAGATGACTCGTTATCACATCATTTGTCTTACATATTACATTACTCTATCAATTCTACTTCTGAACTATTGAACTGAACAATACAACTAGTAAGCATACAGTAATTGTATAAAAATGTACAAGGTAAAAGATTTAGTTACTGTTGTTATATCGTTTGGAAGCGAAAGCTAAACAAAGACTCAACGATAAATCTTAACATTGAACATTTTTCCTTTATTCGAAGAATTCAAAGTCCTGTTATAAGAGATTCACTTATACTCCTTAACACAATTCATCCACCAGGTCGACTGGAACACGAAAACACTATATGTTCTAGGAAGACCATGTAGTTATTCCAACATAATGTCTAGGCTCTTCATTTAGTCTCAGAGCTGGACTTGGTTGTAGTGGAAACAGTATTTAGCTTACACAAAATCTCACTCTTCAACTCAGTCACTAACTTGTCAAAATTCTTGAATTGTGTATCGTAATCGCCTTCCTCGCCGGATTCATCAATATAATTCCCAACTCTAATATAAAAAAAGAAAAGAGATAGAAAGCTTCAGTACCTTGAGATTCAAGCAAAAGTAAAGAGATAAAGAGAAACCATGACATACTCAATTTGGAGATGGCCAAATTCTTTTCCATCTTCAGCTATTGCATCAACAAGAAGTTTATCATTCATTGCCAAGCACTTAACCAGATATCTCTTCACCGGACATTTATAAACAAACGCATACTCCTCGTCGAATTCGTTCCACCCTTCAATCCCAACCAAACCTAAAAATAAAAAAATCGATCAAATCCGAACCCTAATTAAACCCTAGAAAAACTTGTAAAAAATAAAAAATAAACCCTAAAACGAAGCCAATACTAACACTGAGTGGTCGATGAGGACAGAGCGTCGTGGGCGAAGGCAGGACGTCCGGTTGAAGTGAGAATGAAACCCGAAACGGCTAAAGAAGCGTGAACTACGAAAGCGATTTTGTCGTTTTTATTGCGAAAAGCAGGCATAACTGACCTGATCACACCCATCACTGCATGAGTAGTCGCCATTGATTCTGTTTGAGGAGTTCTCGTCAAGTTCATATGTTATCCCTTTAGAGTAAAGAGTAATATCGAAGTTGTAATCCTCTCACCATAAAGGTCGGGTATTTTTTTTTTTCGTCGTTTTCTTTTCGGGTATTTGTTATGTAAACAAAAACGAATTGATAAGGAGATTGTGTATACATGAAAAGAAATAAAATAATTGGCATAATTATACCCATAACACGATAAAAGGAAATATTTTTATGATAAAAGGAAAATGCCTTTTTCAAAACCTTCTGTACTTTTGTATTGAACTTGTGTCATTGCTGCAACATACGGTTAAACGACTTGTTATTACTTCATTATTGAGATGTGGTCGCAATGTAGTGACACTGATAAGTCTACCGAGAACCGGAAACCACTTAATCCGGGATCAAGTTCTCTCCTATAATGATTAGTCCGTTGTGCTCTATATAGATGAAAAAAAGAAAACTAAATTACTTATTGTTGAAGTCCGGGATCCCTTGAAAGTTGGACGTTTGGACGTCTTTTTATCATGATGTATGGGATTGGGAATTTTCTAGCCCTAGGATTTCGGTGGAAACCGTTAAATCGACCCGATCAAACAAATTTTTTTGGTTATCGGCATAAACCGAAGATATTCCTTCTATCCGATCGATGAAATTAATTTGGGAAATTTGATTTCGGTTCGGGTCGGTTCGATAATCGGAACCGATTGGTTTTGCCTAAACCAAGAATTTGCAGCCATATCTCCCTGCCATGACTTTATGAAGGCCTCATCGATTGTGGTGCTAAAATTCACAAAACAATCTGGCCAGATATCTAGACCGGCAATCCTTTGAAACCAGTATACGGAATTCAAGTGTAAATCTTGCATCCACATTAACATCGTAAGATGGATATAAGTTTTTGTTTGGATATGTTTAATATGTAGCATTGGAATGTGATTTGTAGAGATATGCATTTTTGACGGTCAATCATTCACGGAAAGATATTTACAAACAGCAATACTCCTATAAAAACGTCGCACAAACAAACAAAGAAAGACATCAGGGTTGATTCTTGAAAGGAGGCATGTCAGCCAGGTGTGTTTTTATTGAAATCTCGCGCATGTGACAAAAAGACAAATATACCCTTTAAACCATTTTATTTTTTTAATCATTTTGTTTTCTTTCTCCAATCATTCGTATTCCTCTCCTTGTTGCTGCTGCTCTCTCTCGCATCAGCCATGGCGGTTTCTATGTTTATCCCTCCAAAACCTCCTTTCTTCTACCCTCTCTAGACCTTCCTCTCTCTTGATTCCTTTCTTCGTATCTCTTTCAGTCGAAGCCAAACCCCTTGAATTTCCCCGATTTCAAATGGCAATTGTGACAGGAGATCGCTATGTTGAGAAGCTACAAAAGTTTTTAGAAGACGAAGCTGAGTCTCTTCTAGAAGAAACCATGATTCTCAAGCTTAATCCTGCTGGTCTTCACTATCTTCATCTCCGTCTTGACTCTCTCCGTGAACTCGAACGCATGCTCTCCAATGCTCCTGTTGATTACCTTCGCGCCTACGTTTCCGACCTCGGCGATTACCGCGCACTCGAACAGCTCCGTCGTATTCTCCGAATCCTCACTTCTCTTAAGGTCGTTTCCACTCTTCCTTCTCCGGCTCGTGATCCCACGCCTCTCTCTCTTTTTCCCTTTGGTAGCCTTAAGGTTTTGGAACTCCGTCGCTGTGATTTGTCTACTTCTCCGGCTAAAGGCTTGATCGAGCTCCGTCACACTTTGGAAAAGATCATCTGCCATAATTCCACTGTCAGTTTTGCTTCCTTTAGCTTGTATAGAGAAATTCAACGCTAGTATATAATGTAGTGATTCAAGGTTTTGCATGTTGTGGATTTCGATTTTGATATAGGATGCTCTGAGGCATGTCTTCGCTAGTAGGATTGCTGAGATAACGAATTCGCCCGAGTGGAATAAGTTGGCGGTCATATCTTGTGCTTGTAACCGTCTTGTGCTCATGGATGAGTCCTTGCAGCTTCTTCCAGCTGCTGAGTCTCTTGATCTCAGTCGAAACAAGTTTGTCAAAGTGGATAATCTTCGGAGATGCACCAAATTGAAGCACCTTGATCTGGGATTCAATCATCTTAGAACGGTGTCTTACTTGAGCCAGGTGGGAGACTTCAGAGTTCAGACTTCACCATATCCATGCATAGCTTACATTTGATATTGTAGTAACCGCTTTTGGCCTTGAAGTTGGTATTCTTATAGTCATTTGAATTGTCTAGCTTCCCTCCCTAGTTTGAATAAGATGATAGTTTTATTTTGAAAAACATGTATCTGTGCTGAAGCTTTTATTCTGGTTTCATCCTTGGGACCAATATATGGATGTTTTTGGACAGTGCAGGTATCCTGTCATCTTGTAAAACTTGTTTTGAGGAACAACGCTCTTACTACGTTGCGTGGGATTGAGAACTTGAAGTCACTCCAAGGCCTTGATGTTTCCTACAATATTATTTCCAACTTTTCAGAATTGGAGTTCCTTTGGAGTCTTTCACAACTGAAAGAATTGTGGCTGGAAGGAAACCCAGTGTGTTGTGCTCGATGGTACAGGGCACATGTCTTCAGCTACGTTGCTCTCCCAGATGAAGTAAGCTTTTATTATTCTTGATTTGGAGACCCTGGGATCTTGTCGTGAAGACAGATATTTCACCATGTCGGTTTGAGCTTGATTTGTAATGCTTTGTATTATATGAGTTTTCAGCTGAAGCTAGATGGCAAACAGATAGGAACTAGAGAATTTTGGAAGAGGCAAATCATTGTAGCCCATAGGCAAAGTGAACCTGCAAGTTACGGATTCTATTCTCCAGCTAGAGAGGAAGATAATGAAGAAGGAAGCTGCAATAGAAAAAAGGTAAACAGCCGCAAGTCCATTTACAATATACTGTACTTATACACTCATATATTATGTAGCGATCCTTTTTTTCCTGTGTGATAAATGGTAATGTGGTATGACTTTATGGAGAACTGTGTGAGCCCTGCACAATGCTGCGTTCAGCTTCTCTATTTGTGCTTTTCAGTATCATGGTTGTTTTGTTTGATAAAAATAATTATTGAAAGCTTATTATCTTAAGTGTTTTGACCTTTAACAGAAAAAGATCTGCCGTCTCGCTTCAATCCATAGCGAAGCAGAGAGCACCTATGTGAATTCTGACCATGAGTCAGCTACATGTGATCACGAGAACAAAGAGAATATGAAGTTTAATCAAGAAGCCGATATATTTGGTCTTATAAGTAAAGTTGAACACCTGAAGAAAGAACGTTCTGTTTTGTGGTTGCGAGAGTTCAAGGAGTGGATGGATCGCTCAACAGAGGATTTTGCAGATGTCTGTAAAGACAGCCAGGGTATAAATTTGGAGAAAAAGTACTATACAAAGATAAGAGAAATCTCAAGGCACCATGGTGGAGGAACACCGAGATATACTTCCGGGTCTTTACGTGCTTCAAGAGCTAAGAGCTATAGGAAAAATTTGGAATGCAATGGCTCATGTGTGGATCATAAAGCTGGTATGGATTATATGAAGTACGTTGAAGGTAATGAGACACAAAAGATAACCGATGACATCTCTTCAATAAGCCTTCAAAGTACAGATCGAAATCAGAAGCATCAGGAATGTGTACACGATGAGATGGAATCTTTGTCAGTTGAACCAAACGACCTGTTACCTACAACACTTGCCAAGGAGAAGCTAGCTGAAAATGGAAACATGTCAACATTGGATATAACCCAGCATATGACAGGATCAACATATCCTGGGTCACCCCCTCATTATCAGAAAGATGTCTTATATCGACGTCATAATTTGGTGGAAGAAATCTTGCAGTTGTCTGCAGATTCTTATTCAGTGGCGTCATCTGATAGCACAAGCAGCTGCAGTGAAGATGATAATTATGATTCTGAATCTGAGTATTCAAATCATAAAGAGGGGCGGTTGACTGATCTTCTTAATGTGAATAGACTTGGGAAGGAGATCCTGGAATGTACACCGAAAGGAACAAGATTTCTTGGTTCTCAACCGGAGAATGGTAGCACAATAAAAACTTTGAGAACAGATGAATCAATGAAGGAAACTACCACTAACTTTCCTTCTGGATTGCATAATGGTAAACATGGTGTTAACCAGACAGACCGTTTGGTTGAGAAAAGGAAACCTATAAAAAGATTTGTTTCCTTCCAGAAAGAGGAAAGTTGCATTACCAATGGAGAGATATCTCTCAGGAGTGATGCAGATATCAGTGATTCTGGTGAAGATGTGTGTATTTCTGATAATTTTTGGGAGAATACCCTGTCAAGGGTTTGTAGTAGTAGTAGTAATAGGAGTATCAAATTTTTGGGGACTGATAGAACACTTGGAGTAGAGGAATATTTTTCAGCAAAACTGTCAGTTTCCAGCTCTCAAGAAACTTGTAGGACGTACATGAATTGTGATCTTATACTACAGAAAGGTTCCACATACAAGCAACGGTGAGTTATTGTTCCACTTGCATGGTCGTAGTTTATAGGTAAAGGATAGTAATGCGAGTCCCTACAAAAAGTTTTGTACATTACCTATGATATCTGATTCTGAGTAGCTGAGGGAAAAGAGATTTCATCGTTTTCTAGTATGGCTAGGCTTTGATAATAGTATACAATTAAATTGCAGAACTACACGATACCATTAGATAAGATGCTTTGGGCTTCCTTAAAGTGGGTGATGTGTGGAAAATCCTATGTGCATTTTGGTTATATATATACAACTGCATAGCTAGGTTGGGAAGCCACTTCATATCAAGATGCTATCTATTCTTTTCACTTCGAACAATATTCTGAATACAGGGAAGCAGTGTTGCTGCTGAGTAGCCAGGACAAGTTGTACGTGCTACTCGTGGGTGTGACTACTGATTATGAAGGTTAGACTAATCAGCTGTCTTCCTTGCTAGCACGTCATAAATTTTGCTGATGCTGAGTTCTTAATGGCGATGTGTGACTGCAGGGAGTACCTTAAGTGTACTGTGTTCCCATGAAATCAAGGATTTACAAGACGTATCAGTTGGTCTAGGACTTCAATTTGTGAGGTTAGTCTTTTTCTGGTTCGGCTTTGTATATATTTTTTGTATCCACTGCCCATGTTCCTGAACCTTCTCTTATTTTGTGGTTAGGCTACGCTTTTTGGAGGATGTAGAATACATTTTTGTAACCAAGTGTATTAAAAAGACAACAGAATTACTCAATATCACACAAGTTTTCGATTCCCAGGCTACAGAGTATAAATGTTCTTTGCAAAGGTGAGCCATTCACATTCAACCAAGAGTCGGCTCTGTATATTTTTGCTGTCATAATTTTTGTCTTCTATGTTAATGGCAGTCTGGAGAATATTCAGGTGGACTTGTTTGAGAAAGAAATATGTGGAGGTTTGAAGCTAAGTATATTCCAGTACAATGTTCTCCATTTTCAGAGCACCACTCGTGGAGGTATATTCTCTCTTTGCCTATGTTATCCTAGATTAATGAAAAATGGGTTCCCTCAAATTGTCAGCAATCCAGAGTTATAGGTTTCAATGTTTCATATCCACATTAAGTCATGTCCCCTTCATTTTTATCTCCGGATTTTATTACATGATCGAGAGATAATCTTTTGGGTTCACGTTCCAAATAAAGTTCTCTCTGCATCATGAGCCATGAACCATCACTGTTTCGTTACTACAGTGACTGTCTTATTTTTTGCGTCCAAAACCTCCAATACAAGCTTTGATCGCTGCTAAGATTTTTGTCCAATTTAAACTGAACAGAAGTGTCATGGCTTTTGCGGTCGCTATTTGTGGCTGGTAGGCGTCTCTTTATATGCAGTGAGGACTTCACACAACTAAGTTCTCGAACAGCATACTCTTCTTCAGCTCCATATTTCTTGCTCGACTCGTGCTGCTCCATTTCTGAAATATCTGAAATGGTAATAAGTTTCTTCATTGCGCTTCCCCTTTTGCTCGCACTTTAGTGAGATGAGATATCAACTTCCTTGTTCAGATCATTGAAACGCAAGGAATTGTTGTGTCATTAAAGATCAAAGAGAAGAGAACAGTGGATTTAGTTACATGGAAGCTCAAGTGGTGCAGCATAGAGAATGCTATCAAGTTTGCGGCCTTGCTCAAAGCTCTTCATCCCAATTCGCCACAATGGCCGTTGGCTGTAAGATACAGGAGATAAGTCTTCGTTTACCTTTTCTTTTGTTTTTTGACCGATCACCTCTGTTTTGTTGTTATGTATATACAACACAATGCACATTGTTCATATTCATTTGATCCAGTTTGTTTTTTTGGGTTAAAATCATCTCTTTAATCCGTGTGTTTTGAGCCTTCTTTCCCTTTTTAAAACATAGTAGATTTGATTTGGATCTTTGGTGCGTCTAGGAACATCTTGGAGTCTGCATAGTAACAAACATTGGGCAGGGTAATAAAATCGGGATTTGTACACGCAGACACGTTTTAAACCGCTTATATTAGCCAGACAGAGCAAGCTAGGAAGCATACGACTACAAAGCCAAGTGTATGCGTATGAGAAACATGTGTTGACCATATATGTTAGCTTGTTCTTTAGCAGCTGAACTGATCTCGCTTTGTCCGGACAAGTTCCAGCGGTAATCTCTCCAGCGCCATCTGAAAATATATAACATGAGTCGTCAATCCTATGATTCAAATCATAGGCGTAGAAACAAAGAAAGAAAGTCTTTCTCACCCATAGTCTTGGAGCTGTTGGATCAGACTTGGGTTGTGCTTTGGCTAGCTTCGATTTGAAACTTATGGTGATGCATACCTTGAATTCCACTGAGAAGGGACTGTTCCACAAAGACATAGGATCAAAATCATCATCATTTCAGCAGTTTTATAGAATAAACTAACTAGAGAGTCATTTGTTTCAATCAACTGCCTAGGTTTATAGAAAATGAAGCAAAGAAACTTACCCTGCGAAAACGGAAGGACACATTAAAAGCCGAGGTAGTAAAACGTAAATGGGTAGAGTCATGTTACGGCACACATCTCCATCCGCAATCTGAACATGGTCTAAATTAGCAAAGCATTTTGATATTACAATTACTACATTAACAAACCAGAATGGTCATTTTAACACCTGTGTAGACTGAATCAAAGAGGTCTCAGTGACAATCCTTTCCCCTACAATTATCGACTCAACTCGGAGTAGGTGAATGTCAATAGAAGTAATAGGAACTGAAGATGCTTCCACTGTTAACTCACCACTGAGTGGATCCTGCAAAGAGCATTGGGTGGCTAATTTTCCAGTAACTCGGAAACCACCTTGTGAGATCAATTGTCCTATTAGTTTTCACATTAAGAGATGATATCTCCGAAACTGGAGTGAAAATGTTGGAAGAACAAACCTGTCTTAATATCAGGCAGCAACGGATGTCTCTGTGTGTCTTGAGTGATGTAGAAGATGACAATTTCCGGAGGAATAGGCCGCTCGGGAAGGTCAACTTCAACCAAAAACCAAGGAAAAACATCACAAAACAATCCATGTTTATTCTATAAACACCAACGAAGCAAGACAAAGTACCTCTACCGCTCTCAATAATAAACTCCATTGTTGCAGACAAAGGTTTGTGCAAGTATCCTCGCGGTATATCTGCAGTTAGTAGATACTGTCACAGATTTTTGCATCAATGTTTTCCCAATTCACAGACAAAAATCCTAAAATCCTTATTAAAAAAAGCTGATCAAACTACTGACTTGGATGTTGATATTTGTTCCATGAAATGTCTCATAGAACTTCTCTACAATGCCTTCCCCAGGCTCCCTCAGATTCAAAGAGAATGGTATCTACAGCAAAAAAAATATCCAAAAGCTTAGCTTACTCAATGTTGCAGCTATATGTGATATTTCTCAATGGGACTATGTTCTTTACCTCTGTAGTTCCCGGAGGGATTTTGCCAGAAGACTTAACTTCGATCGTCTTCTTGCTGTGGCCAAAATTCGAATTATTTGCTTAAGCTCGAGTAATTTCAACATCAAGGAATCAATTCAAGAACCAGAGAAGAAATAAATGCTTACACGATTTGAATAGGCTTGATGACACCATAGAAGGACTCAATAACTCCAGCTGATCCTCCACGAACCTGTAGGAGTGAGGAAGAAATTTAACTAACTTGGTGGAACCAAATTGAAGAAAAGCTTCAATAGAGAGAGAATCTGAAACCTGCAAGTTGACTGATCCATTGACGGATAAACGTATTGCTTGATGCGAAATCGAAGTTGCAGATTTTATCACAATTTTTCCTTCCACTGGTTCCTGATTAAATTCAAAAACTAGAGATTTCAAATTCGTCTTCAACGTAATCATAATTCATAATTAAGAGATTCGATACATACGGAAGAGCGATAGATACGATTTGATCGAGAAAGTTTGACATTCACCGTCGTCGCCGTCGCCATTTTACTCACCGAGCTTAGCTACAGCGGATTTTGTGGCAACGGCGGAGTAAATGAAACGGCAGAAGTTTTCTCTATAAGTAGGACAACAGCAGGATGTCTTTACTGAAGACAAAACGTTGATTAAATGGCAGGTAGTTAGTATCTGAGAGTTGAAAACAGCATGAAGTGTAATTCAATTAAAGTAGAAAAAGTTCTAGAGGAGACGTTACAGGCAACGCTACACTTTCTTCTCTCTTGTCTTGTCACAGAGATGATATCAGAGAGAAAGCTTAAACCCTAATATTCAAAGATGTGGAAGAAAGGGGAGCTAGTTTGGGTAAGCGTGAGCTTTTCGAATACATGGATTCCGGGTCGGATTATCGATCCATCCGAATCGTTAGGAGTTCTCGTCTCGTTCTTCGGCCTAATGGATCCGCGATACGTTCCAAAACCATTTCTACGAAGCTTTGATCGCGATTTCAAAACCTTGATTTCAGATTCAAGGTGGATTCGCCGCTTTGTGAATCGAGCTCTGCGAGCTTACTTTTGGAACATCTCGTTTGGGTTATGGTGTTCTTGCCAGCCGCGTATTGATTCGCCTTACTTGGATAGAGAAAACTCTCTCCCACGGTTTCATGCCACTTCGGATTCGGCTCTGGGGTTTGTTAGAGATATGGCTATTTCGATACGAATGCCCCTCTGGAGATTAGCTGAGACCAATAGTTCCAGTGCTCAGATCCTTAGTTTTCGGCGTTACATTGTCGATTTTAAGCGCTCCGAATCTGTCTATGAGGAGACTAGAGCAAGTAAGTTTGAAAATTCTTATTTTTGGGTTTTGCTGAGTACGATTAGGAAAGAAACCCCATTTGGTGTTTTAGAACTGCTCCATAGAGATGATTGCTACTGTTTCGCTCTATTAGGTTTATAGGAACTTCAAAATTTGAGTGTGAATCTATATGCTCTGTTTACAATAGAACAAGGCGAAGTATGGATTGACAGATATTGCTATGATTTGTATTCTCAAATAATTCTATGAATATGTGTACAGGTGCAGAGCTAAATGATCGATCTGAAGAATCAGGTTGGTGTCTTGAATACTCAAAGAAGATGGACCTGTGTTCTATGTTTCCTGAGACTGCGGATGCGGATATCGACAACAGTAGAGATTTGAGTCTAAGAGATCCATTGCCGAAGGATCTCCCTTGTTGTTCTTCTGAGCAGCATGTTGATAAAGTAGTTCAGATTTGCACATGGAATACGAGGAGCCCTCGAACCAGTTCTAATTCTAGTACCATGAAAGCTTGTGAAACCATGGTTAGAAGAGCTGTTCATGAGGATGATGGTCACCTGTCCAAGAGTAAAGAATGCTGTCAAGTTGAGCAGAATATCTGCTTATTGAATTCAGAACCTTCTATTGAAGATATGATAGAGGAAGACACCACTTCCGTTGCTGCCTCAAGAGTTGATGTATCAGAAGCACTTCCTGATGTTATGATTGAAACTCATGATGACATCATTGGTTTGGTTGATGGACCTGTGACATCGACAAATGAACTGTCACCCTTGCTTGATTCGAGCAACGACAAAGCTTATTTGGCAAAGCCTGTTTCTTTTGTTGTTCCAGGAGCCTGTCACACTCTAGCTTGTTCAGTGAGAAAAAAATATGCTAGCCCAAGAAACAAGCTTGATAGCTCTATCATCAGTGCCAAGACCTTGAATGAGCAGTCGTTAGGTAGGAATAGTCTTAATGGAACACGAGAAAACTGCTCTGAATATACGTTGGAGTCACATATTGTGGAGGTGGGACAGGTTTCGCTACCTAGTACAGGCACTTCAAACAAAGAATTTAGTTCTGATGATGCAGGAGCACCTGCAGAACAATTACAAGATTTGGAAGCTGGAACAACTGTTGAAAACCAGACGAGATCAGTTGATAATGTCAGATCCATTGGTGTCAAAAGGAAGGCAAGTCGAGACAAAGCATCTGCACGTTACTCCAAGAGAAAGAAGAAAGCAGGCCAACAATCTATTTCTACTGATAAATCGCTGAATCTACACCTGATGAAAGATATGCGGCTTGCTAATCCAAAATGTTTGCGGATGAAGTTTTTGTGTAGACATGGGGATCTCCCGTCCAAAGCAGAACTGTTGAAGAGATTCAGTGTGTTTGGGAAAATAGATGCTTCAAGAACTGATGTAAACCCAGGGGAAAGCTCTGCGAAAGTAGTATTCATGCAGAGCATCGATGCAGTGACGGCTTATCAATTTGCTAGGAGCAAAAAGTTTAGACTAGGAAAGTCTAAGGTTACGTACCGCCTCGAACCCTTTGAGGAAGACAATGAAGTAAAAAAAGTTCCTTTGCCTCAGAAGCCGCAAAAGTCTGCTCCATCACCAAAATCATGTCTCAAGGAACATGGTTTGGTAGATAAAGAAGAGGGAAGAAGGAATATGAAGGTGAAATTTCAAATGGAGACCAACTCATGAATCCGATGACATCATCATCTCAATAGTTTTAGCTTATGTAGCTCTCACGGGAAGCTTTTGTAATGTAGCTACGGTCTGTTCCTAACGAAGAACTTGCACCTTTTTTTGGCCTTGAAGCTTTTGTATAATCATGGCTTGTTTTGTATTAGAGATGACATAGTTTGTACTTGACTACATAAAATATAGCTTTAACGATGAATCATGAATGTGACTACAAACTAGGTTTCCATTTTCTGCTTCAAAATTGTTATCTGTTTAGAAATTTGGGAACTCAACAAGAGAAGAAGAAACAACAAGTTGAAAGGAAATAGCAAGCAGTGAATCTTGCAAGTACAAAAGCATAAGTTTACACTAAGGCGGGTCGTTTCCATGTATGGTCTTCTTGATCGTTATTGGCTTGGCTAGGTCGTTTGCACTCGCATTTCTTGCAAGCATCGTTTCTCCTAAAGTTCACGAAGTCGCATCTGCAAAATTAAAATGAGCCACGGGAACAAAATGGTCTGGTTTAGGATATGAAGATAACAAATTACTAAATAAGAGACAGAGAGGAAGAGAGACGCACGAGGGGCATTCCCAATCTCCAGGCTCAGCTAGCGTCTTGTGACGTTGTTCTCGGCACTCTCGACACTGTTTGTTGCTAGCAAAGTTCATATATCCACACCTGAAAATATACATACAAAGCATTCTGATCAGTACAGACAGAGCAATCGAGCAAAGATACAATCATACAAGATACAACAACTTTACAAACTTTCAATCTTTAGCAGCCAGAAAAAATGAACGTAAAGACTAAAGGCAGATACAGCTGATAATCATAAACAAACGCGGAGACATAGAAGCAAAAAAAGAAGATATAGTAGAGGCTTTGAGAGGTAAGGGAAACTTACCCAGTGCAGTTCCAGTCTCCTTTCTTCATTTCAACAATATTCACCATTGAAGTTTTCTTTGGTCCCTTTGCTTTGCATTTCAGACAGCTCTGGTTTCTTGTGAAGTTTAAGAAACTACACCTGTGGAGCCAGCAAGAAAATAACCAATGAGGGTATGGCATAAAAGACTTAATACTTTTGATTTCGAGAGAAACGGGTAATTGTCAGATTTAGACTTACTCAGGACATAGCCAGTCACCTTCCTTGACAACAGCAGCAACAGGTCGTCTGTCAGCGACTTCATTGCACTCTCGGCATCTTTCATTTCTGGCAAAGTTTACAAAGTCGCATCTGAAGAGGAACACAGTAACAGAAAACACAAAACCTAAAGTCAGAAATTTACAGAAACAAACACTCATTTCTCAAACCAGTAATTTAACATCTTCATCCAAAGATGCTGACAACATTATCGCAGCATCAGATACGATATGATCTAAAAGGTAAGAGCCTAGGAAACTAAAATTGGATTCACTGTGTATAAACTATAAAGGACCAGACCAATTTCTAGAGACATGGCATACGAGCTAATTGTTCTTAGAAATTACTTACTTAGGACAAGCCCAATCTGCACTGTAAAGAGGTCGATCACGTTGAGAAGACTCATCGTTCCGCGATTTAAAAGCCACACGGTGAGAAGGCTCATCATTCCTCGATTTAAAAGCCACACGTTGAGAAGGATCATCATTCCTCGATTTAAAAGCCACACGCTGAGAAGGCTCATCATTCCTCGACTTAAAAGCTCTCTCTTTCGAAGGCAAAGAAGATTCCTTTGAAGAAGGTTTTGGTAAAGCAGGGATTAAAGGCTTCTCACTAAACTCAACCAACTCTAAAAGAAGTCTTCTTGCAGACTCATGAACAAGTTCTTTACCAGGTGGAACTTCACCTCGAGAGATAACTATAGAATCAAGCGCATTGAACAATAGTAAACGCATAACATCAACAGTTCGAGCATCAGCTTCTGTATCCTTAAGTATCACATAAGCTCTATCACACGAGCTACGAAGATCACAAGAACCACAAACCTAGGATTCAAAAACAAAACATTTCTTATGAGTTAAAGATCTCTCTATTATCAAGGTTTAAACAATTCCATAGCTAATGCAACAACATACATCTCCTTCGTTTAACTTAACATGAGCTCGAATCCTTTTGGAAGAATTCACAGTTTTTCTGAAGAGATTAGGGCATCCACGCTCCACAAGAGCTTGTACATCTCCTGATGATAAGGATCTGCATCAAGAGGCACAAAATCATCAGTTTCAACACTGAAGATTGATGAATTTGAGAAAATTGTATACCTGAGAACGTCGTAACGATCACGAGCGAAGCTGAGACAAGCATCTTTAACGAGAATCATTTCCTGATAAACAGTATCATCTTCGGTGTCTTTGGTGAAATATCCTTTCGTCTTTAAGCGATCGACGAAAGTTATCCACTCTGGCCATGGATGAGGAGTGAGAGACGGCGAATCCGAATCCACGGTGGTTGCTACTGCGGCGGCGGCGTCACTGGAGAAGCATCGGAAGCGGAGAGATACAGATGGAAAACGATTGAAAGAGAGAGGAAAGGATGGTTTGTGAGGTCGGAATATGGAATTACCGACTAGGAATATTCTGGAAGATGACATTTTATTGAGATCTCTCCGGCAAGATTTCACCAGAGACGACTATAAGTGAGGTTTTAGTAAGGTTTTTGGCAGGCGAACGAGTGGATAAAGGAGAAGGCTTTTCAAGTTTTGACTATTTGCAATATGACCTTTTATTTATATAAGCATTTTCTTTTTTGTCCCTTTAGTTTTAAAATTACAATTTTGCAACTCACTAGAAATTCTTTTATTAAGCTTGAATCAAGACTCAAGAGATGTGGACTAAGAAGCTCATCATCCAAGTTTAAGGGACAGAGGTGGCAAGGTTTGGCAATGTTGTAGCTATTAAGGGGTTGCAAAGTCACGATTCTGAAAAGCCTCAAAAGTCCGAGCCCAAAATCATGTCCCAAGAAACATGGTTCAGTAGTTGAAGAGAGAACAGTGGGAACCCGAAGGTGAAATGTCATCATCATCTCAATAACTAGTAACCATTGTTCTGACTAATGCTGTTAATTAATGGTTGTATGCATAGCTTATGTCTCTCACACTAGTAAACTAAACAAATGGTTGGTAGCTTAAGGTCTACCTAACAAATAACTTCAAATAGGAGAGTCGCTTCCATACTTCCACGTATGGTCGTGATGGGTATTTGATTCCCTTGGTGGTTGAAAATTTCTGTCAGTAGTTTCAGCATCTCTGTCACGGCTTTACATTCTATTTCATTGCTCTCTATCTAGAAAAGTGGATTCCTTCCTATATCAAAAGAAAGCCAAACTGTCTATTTCAGTCAAAAGCAAAGAGTTCTTCAAGTTGCTCGTCCGTCCATTGTGGCAACGAGATTGTTGACGCCATCGATTGAGATTTGTGGATTGTAGTTCGAGTTGTGACTTCATCAGGGTTCCCCATTACACTCTCTTGCTCATCAATCTGCGATTGAGAACTTCTTCTGATCTGTTTCGCGGGTCTAATGCAATCAGCTATATCAGTCTCAGTAGCTACATCTTCGTACAGTTGCTGCTCTGTTTGGCTGATTGAATCATGTTTTCCCAAGAGAGTCTGCTCCATTCTAACTTCACAGTGATTCTTTGTCACACCCTTTTTAGGAGAGGATTTGCTTCCCTCTGCAGGATTAATATCTACCATTTCTATGTCATGCAGTGCTTCACTGCTTCCTTTAGCATTTTGTCTGAGATTGTTCATGATGCCTTGAGTAGTGCTTTGCTCAACACTAAACACATTGGGTTGCAGTCGCAAATATTCCTCGTTTTCTGTTAGACCAAGTCAAAGGTTCGAGTCTCTATCAAACTGTGAAAAAAAAATCGAAAGAAAATTTGATCACTTACCATTCACCGGAACAAGATTCTTGCCACTCATTTCAGAATCGTTCTGCTTTGGTAAACCATTCACAGAAACATGATTCTTGGCACTCATCTCAGAATCGTTCTGGTTTGGTAAAACAGGAGTATCCTTTGTGATAACCTGTTAATGGAAACTCTCTAGCCTTAAGAAATTTTCATATATTCCAATGAATATAAGAAGGTGGAACTTGATATCCTAAGAAAAACTGCCAGAGAAATACTACCTTGGAGATGTTCTTCAGTGTTATGTTAAGATAGGTTGATGAACGTGAGGGTGCGCAGACTGCAACCTGAAAAACACTATATCTTAGTCCATGATTTACCAAAAGTGACTGAGAAACAAAGTGGTAATGTCAAAACCATGCGATTTGTTTTGTCTCCTTAATGAAAAACAGCAAACCTGCTTAAGTATCACCACTGCGCCAACTCGTATATCTCTACCAAACTCACTCTCGGAGATAACTTTTCTGTGCACACTGGCATCAATTGTTCCAGTGGGATCCTACCAGCAATACACAGATTTGAGACTCATGACAATTGGTGCGTGACAAAAACAAAAAAGTGGAAACCATTCACATTGTTAAGAGTTCTTGACTGTTCATTTTTTTACCTTAAGAGTCACCATGACATCACCTAGACCATTCGGAGTGCAAGTTTTGACAATTGCCACGACCTACAAATGACCAGCCACATTTCAAGTATGTCACTACATTTCACTTATTAGCTGCAAAGATAAGATGTGGAGCATTATGAGATCATCAGCACGTGGCTTGGCAAAAAAATCCAGCATTTGGCTTTCCACTACCCCAATTATTCTACAACATATACAAATAACTTGTGGCCAAATAGCAAAAAATTGGGTGAAGACATTCTTTCAGAATATTCCACCTTTCTCCTCACAAACACAAAGCGAAAGCCAATACCAGCAGACTATTATAGGGTGTAGATTTCCATTAATACTCTAACTGGATGGTCACTAGATATCTTGGTGTAATGGGAATGGACTAGAGGATACAGCTAAACTGAGTAGGTTAATCATACCTGATCAACTTTACCCCAACTGTCACATCTTCTCTTAATCTCGCTCACTGGTGTCCCTATAGCATTTCCACCATTGCTCAACAAACCTGCCAAACAAAAATTGAAAATGGTAAACCACAACCCCTAGAGATTTGACAATGTAAAATTCTAAGAGAAAAGGTCTACCTTCACTTCGAATGTAATCAACAGTAGAGACCCAGGGGTCCTCAGAGAAATCCTTGTCTTCCCAATCAGGCTCTTCTGCTGCCTTACGTAAGAACTCTTGAGTTGGAATTGGTTCTCCATGCTCATTAAACGATTTAGGATCCTTATTCATCTTTCTACGGATTGCAACTTGAACAACTCCAGCAGGTCCTGGAATCAAGGAGCGAGAATAACTCTCCTCAAGAAACTTATCCGGCGAGGAGCAGCGCCGAAGAGTGGGACGGTGATTAGTGTTACTATTAAAACCCGCCTTTGGATTCTGTTGTTGCGCATGCGGTTGCAGAGACCTCGTCGGAGATTTGCGTTTACAAGGGCGGAGAAAAGACGGGAGTTCAGAATCGCCGAGATCAAGAGCTTCCCATTGGTCTACTTCAGCTTGGGAGTTCATATCTCTCATCACACGAATATGACGAAAAAAGATTCATCCGCACATACCCAGATTCTGTAGCAATTGCATTAGCGATAAGCCGATAAGTGAACTTCAATGTGTGAGACTAAAATTATGAATCTCACTACCATTACACTTATAATTTCATTTTCATGAAGGTACGAAATTACCAAGATTGAGAACTAACCGGCGGTGGGGGCAAATAGGGACGACGACGACGACGACGACGGCGGTGAAGCGAGGAGGCGATGAGAGAGAGAGAGGTCTCGGTGACGTGAAAACGGTTTGATTCTTGGAAGAGATTCTTTACGAGTCATGGGAAGAGTATTTATGTCATTAGTTATTGGGCCTTTTTATTTGGTATGATATGGGCCGCCTCACTC
>Ga0041059_1000220_pt1 | contig 38058 bp, 32 predicted proteins | sample AraColnosormetaG_FD_56232 | JGI IMG/M metagenome (GOLD analysis project Ga0041059, IMG submission 56232) | Arabidopsis roots microbial communities from North Carolina, USA - Col MF nosort | ecosystem: Host-associated > Plants > Roots > Unclassified | place: USA: North Carolina | collected...
AAGAAAAGTTTCTAAAAAAAAAAAAAAAATATATATTTTAATCAAAACAGATATATTAATTATTATTTAATAGTTAAACTAATAATATGATAACACATGTCCAATTGGATGAGAATAGTTAAACTTAACTCTCCTTCTTTCTACTTTTCCTCACCTCTCTCATACCATTTTTTTTTTAATTTTTTTTTCTTTTTGGGTATCTCATTGAGATATTTCCAATGGAAATGCCATCTCCATTGGTGAGATACTTCAAGTTTCTCAAAAAAAAAAAATAATGATATTTTATTATGATTTAGCTTCTGTCCAATTATAAATACACACATATACACATAGTCTCTCAATCATTACTGTAAAGTTTCTCTGTAGATAAACTATTCTCAATTTCTCTCCTATCTTTCTCCTACTTTATTATTATTTTATATTTTTTAGTTAATAAGAAACTATGTGATAGACTACTGATGAAGATGCTCTTATACTCTCGAAGCTCATTTTCTCTTTTTTTGCCAAAACCATAAATCAATCGATTGAGAGAACCAACTTTAACAAAATTGGTAATGTTAAATTTAATTACCTTATGAGATGTTATCTGATTTGGGTGTATCGTTTGAAGTTTTTAATCCTTAACCCAAATTTTTTAACTATTGCTATGCATAAATGTTCAATATAATATATTTTTCTTTAACAGGCCACTATAGTTTGTACTTTAGGTTAATGGTGATAAGTTCTCGTTGAACTTCAGGTTAATGGTTCATAATTTTTTGTAGGTTTAAAAAATGGATTAATTAAAATTATAAATATCCCATGTATAATATGGTTAGCCGCACTAAGCACAAGGACGCACATTCCGTAGTGGAAATGCTTGTGATGGGTGGACCATCCGTCGTATTTAATTCAACGGCTCCCCTAAGAAACGAATAATTAATATTCATTTTAATTAGGTTCTATAGAACTAGCTAAATCACCCAATTGTTGACAAACTAAACTATTAGAAATCTATAATTCCCTTCTTAATTAAAACAATCACTTATACTTTAAATATTTTTACAAAGAGCTTATACTTTAAATATATACACATGATATCGCCATCTATTTGTTAGGTCAAATCTCAAAAGCTAGAACACAAGACAAAGCGAATTTGTTGCAGTCATCTGGACTCTTTCAATTATATTATACAATCCTTATAATATTATTAGTTTTATGATGTTTCCACATTCAATTTTAACTCATTTTAAATTATGATTAACAACTAGATAGATATAAAGAGAGGTAAAATACGAGCGATGGTTGATATTTTACTAAAAAAAAAGAAGTTGAAGAAACACGACCATTTGCTTTACAAAATTATACGATGAAAACTGAGCCAACACATTACATACCATTTGTATCACACTCACTGGCCAGATTTCATTTCCCTTATACTAGGGAATATACCATAATTAGCTATATTATAATAATCATGTAATCACCTGATTATATAGTCTTTTAGTGCTTCCATTTTCTTTAAATTAATTTAAATTTATTCAAATGATTTAATATTATGAATGTCCACTAGTGTGCACTCCAGTTTAGTTTATATTTATAATTAAATACATAATTTATGAACCAAATTAATATAGTAGTTAATGGCTCAATGCTAGTGACTAATTGTTGATTATAAAACAACAATTGACTAACTTGAGTTTCCTATAATGTGATATCGATGGATAGTGTCCATTAATCACTACATGTATTTCCTGAAAATTATACTATATTATATTCTAAATCAAGTTTCGACGTGTCGTTGTATTTATTTGTATTGTTTCACACAAAAAAATCATGAATTTAAACAAACGTAAAGTTATTGAGACACTTACTATATAAATGATGTAATGATATAGTATATAATGCATATAAAGTTAAAAATCAATCTTCATGAAACAGAGGTAACTTCAGCAATTGTTTTTGATAAACACAAAGTAATAAAAGGTTCAAATACACAAATCGTTAAATTTTCCAATTCATACAACATTTACAAATTACAATAAACCATGTACATCAAGAGACTAAACACTATCCCACTAAAATGATCTGCATTAAATTATAGAGTTTTCTAATAAATAAATGGGAAACTAAAATGATTATGGCAAGAAGGAGTTGGGGTCATCTTCGCCTTGCTTGATTCGGATCTCGATTTCGGGTTCGGATTCAAGTCCGGAGCTAGAGCTACCGGGTAAACCTCCACACTTGTGACACCTGGCAACAACCAAGATCTGACGGCAAGAAGGGCAAGACGAGTGAGATCCTAGCCACGTGTCAATGCAAGCCACGTGGAACCCGTGACCACACTGCGGTAAAACTCGGAGCTCGTCGCCGGCAGAGAATTCAGCTAGACAGATCGCGCACTCTGCGAATTTCTCCGACTCAGGTGACTCTGGCGAGAACGTAAGCTTCGGGAGAGATTGAAGGACTTTCTTCTTCAGGCCTTTGTTCGCCGCTGCCACCGGAGGTTGAGGAGATTGAGTTTGAGATCCGGAGACTGTTCTGTTTCCGGCTGCGAGACGACGGAGCCAGACACATCGAGAAACGGCGATTAAGCCGAGAACGCAAATCAAGGCGCAGAGGAGAGCAGCGAGGATGACGACGAGATCAGAATTCAACGCGGCGGTGGAGTTATCAATCGCCGGAGACGGAGTGTTGGATTCTACGAGAAGACGAAAGAGAAGGCGAGCCATTGGAGTGAGTAAGAGGTTTTGTTGTTGTTGTGTATGTTTGTAATTTGAAAAATGGAAGAAGGTTGATTTGAGTTTGAGAGGGTTTTGGAGAGGCAACGAGAAGCAGAGATTTATAGAAGGAGGAGAGTTCTACTGGTTTGGTCTTAAAACTATCGTTGTCGGTTAAGGTTACTTTAGTCATTTTACAACACGGTTTGTTTTTTGTTTAATAATAATATTGACGTTACACTAATACACTTGTTACTTTCGGTCCAGACTCATTGAAAATGAAAACCAATTATTTATGTGTATTTAATGTCTTTGTCACAATCTTATGTAGATTACTCAAAAAATTTTAATTTTCATTCATGGCCAGTTATTATATTTAAGATTATTTAGAAAATTAATGAAATAAACTCAACTTTTTATTGGTTTGACTGCATGGTAATTGTTTGTGAAAATAACTTTGATTGTCAGTGAATGAAATAAACGAAAATTATGATAGTAGTACTTAATGATTGTCAGTGTATGGCTTGACCATTTTTATTGTTGGTATATGGCTTGACCATTTTTATTGTTGGTATCAAATAAGTAACCGAAAAACCGTGGGCGTGTGTTATACATATAATGTAACTTGGGATGTTGGGAACTACAACCGAAGATTCGTTCTTGTGTCAGTTAACCAATAGTTGCCTTTTGACTCGAAGACACATACTTTCACGTAACAAAATATGGCTAAAATAACTGTAAAAATAATTCAGGTAAGTAATCAACACCAAAACTAGCTAAGTAGGATATTTTTCTCACATTTGTAAATCAAATTTAGGTTAAACGATGGAATAACTTTAGCTTATATCACTATAATAAGAAGGAAAAAAATCACCTATTTTTATGTATTATGACCGAATGTAGGTTTTTTTTTTGGTCACATGGTCCATTCAAAGTGCAAAGGTGAATGTTCTCTTGACCAAAAAGGTAAAATAAATAAAACTCCATGGATGGTTGTAAATTGCAAAAGGCTATGAAAAAATATAAACAAGCATAAAAAGGTAGAGTCTTAGTGAAGATCAAAGATGCCTTGGTAAAGAAAGAGCATTGCAGATGCCAATTTAACTCGAACCGTCCAAAGTCAGATCCTACAATTTGCACTCAAATAAACTTTTCGATGTTTATTGGTTTATAATTTAATCAATTAATTCTTTAAACGGATTTTTCATTAGGTTAAACTAATGATTCGATAGTTTTAAGTATCTGTTCAACTGATGATTTTGGTAGGAGAGAACTTAATGACGACTGCTCTTGTGGAAAAAATATGATTCTTATTCGTTATTGCTAGGTGATTAATATTCGTAAACCACCAAAATATACTATATTATTAAGTTATTTAATAAAGACAACTTTTAATGTATGAATTGGTAATCTCAAGTTTTGTAAGCGATTTCTTACGTGTAACTACTATCTTACCTTTGATAGCCGAATTGCCCAAAGGAGAAATAAAGTATATATGGAGGTTTGTTTTTGAGATACATTGCTTTGTAGGAAAACAAACATTTTCGTCATCGATCAGAATGATGCCACATGTCAATCAGCAGATTGCTTGCTTGTGTGCAAACTGCCATACGACACTATACTTAAAGGAAGTTTATTACGTAGTGCATTCAACCCCCAAAAATCTAAACAAATACAATCTATTACATAGTGTTTATAAAGACTATAGTTTAATCTAAATCTGATATGTTTCTAATTTTATTTCGGTAAATGTGATATATTAGACCAAAGTTAATGTTTCATGTTTTGTATGAGTAGAGCTGAATTTGTATAATTCTTCTAGTCTTCTAGCTAGAGATATATTAACTTTGTGGAGAATAGTAACCAGAATCGGCCGAATATATGGTCGGCCTCGTGTTACTTTACTTACTTGTAATGGTCTTAAAACCCTTTCTGTCCGATGATGATACATAACTAACTTCACTAACAGGTGTAAGACTCCACGATTTGGTGAAGACAGTGGAGAAACACTTGTCAATATTTCTTTCAAAGGTTTCTAGTTTAGATACCATTCATATGGTGTTCAAAACATAGAAGATACCATTCATATATAAGTGTTTGTTTTCATGATTATTGAGAACTTAATTATATAGTTTTTAATTTTGTTATGAAAGAGTGTCAATGGAAACCCCTTAAACGTGATATTAACAATTACTCCATCAATTTCATTTATAACCGTTGCTTAAAAATATTTCACACTAAAATAGTATGTGAATTTCTATTATGTAGTTTTTGTAAATACCTTTATAATTTTATCTTCTAATCAATAAGCTAAACTATTAGAAATGAAACTAAAATTTTGTTAATGATTCACATTAAAAACAAAATTTATAAACATGAATAAATTCTAAACGACGCTTTATAATGAGTACTTTTTGATAACTCCACTAGTTAACGATTAAGCTTAAGTTTTTTTTTGGGGGCCAAAATTAAGCTTAAGGTTAAGGTATACATAAACTAATTAACATATTATATATAATCTTCCCTAAGATAAGTAAACGAAGAGAAAGCGTGTAAATTAGGAGTTTCCAAATATAGTAAGTCGGAGAAAAATTAAAAACGAGTATTAATTTTCTGTTTGACTCTTTCTCTCCTCAGTGCACTCTCCACTTTCTGATTTCGCACCGCCCACTTCTTCTTCTCCCCACATGCTCTATTTTTCTCGTTAAATTTATTAAATTTGGGACAACTAATACGAAGATCACATCTAAAACATGTCACTATACAAACCCTTTTTCAGACAATATACTAAATAATTATGTGTAAGTCTATAATCATCTAGCATGACTAGCGTATAAATAGTCAAAGCGATGAGGAAACTTCGTTCCTCCACTAATTAATTTATTGCGAGTTTGAAAAAGTATGCAGCCTCGAGGAAAATGTATTGCAATTGACCAAATTCAACCAATTTGTGGGCACGAAATTGCTCTAAGCCACATTCGCGGTTTTACGACAATGACTTTAGCAATTTCCAGTGTCAATTGTCTAACTTTTCAAATTGGTCTTCGAGTATTTCACAATCTAAGTCAAATTATTGTTTGTTAATGAAATTATCCAGAGATTAAATAATTATAAAAAAAAGATAATAGAGACCCTATTATGTTGGAATTTAAAGCCGCCTCTACTAAACGTTGTTTGGGACTTAATATGCATAGATGTCACGTGGTGTTTAGTTAGCTAAAACCACCAACAACTAACCAAAAATATGTGCATTTTTGTCAATGTTTATTCGATTTACTGTTGATATTGAAAATTAATGGTTGATTCTTGGTCGTTGTGGGGTTTTATGCAAGATCTTTGATTCATGACCACCAGAAGCAAATCTTTATAGAACAAGATCTTCCTTCACATGTGTATGTGGGACTAAATTGTTGATTTGATACTGATGGTGATGTTCAAGGCTCATATTAGTAGCATCACGATCTCAAAGTCAACCAGAACCGTAACACAGACCAAACTAATGTATGCCGATCTGAGATGACCGGACTTCTGATGTTTGGTTTGTGAACTATCACACCAATTGCATCCAAATTGGCACATACAAGTGAGGGTTTGCTTCAGATTGGTTTGGTATGTATTTTCCGGTTATCTATAACAGTATCACAAAGAAAAGGAGGTCTCTAAAGGAACCCAAATGGGGTTTAAGACCACGCATAAAGTCAAACCTAGTTAGATACGGATTCTATCTTTAGACAAGGAAATAATAGCTATCTGAGCCTAGGAGACAAAAGCTAATTAGTTCTTAGATGCTTGCAAGAGTAAAAGTGACTGATGATAACAGAAGATCTCTGAATTTGCTCTCAACTGGTTAAATCAAAGCGAGTTTTTTTCTATCAGTAATACATTTCTCAACATGATACAAATATGAAAATGTGATCTTACTATTCTCTGTTTCTGTTCTTGTTTACTCATTACAGATCATACCTCACATTCCATTTTCCTTTCAAGTTCGTGTTAAAAGTCCAATTGTTTTCTCTAATCTGCATATAAGGTACCTGTAACAGAGAAAGCCAACACATAGTGTTCAATGATCCAATAAGAACCATTGTTGTTCTCTTTGTTAAACGGTAAGCTAAAGCGTACCTTCTCAAACATTTCGTAGCCAATTCTGAGGCGTAAATCCTGATCTTTCTGAAACTTCCATATGTTCCAATCAAATTCAGCAGCTCCTTTTGCGTTCCTCTGTGGCAAAATCACAAAATTTCAGTCCATTCTAAAGTTTTAAAAACCATCAAAGAAACACAAGTGATGAAAAACAAAAGAGGCAAACCTGAACTAAGTCCTGGTCAAAATCACATCTTCCTTTGATATTAAAGGTTACAACCTCATCAGTTATCACAGGAAACTTCTTTTTCCCACGTACAAGACACCGAAGCTTTTCGCGTTTATCATAATGCAAACCAACTCCAAGGTTTGTTGAAGCCTATACACAAATTCATGGTAATCAATAAAATGGTCTGGTAAAAGGTTCAAAGAGCTCAAGCACAAATTCAAGATCAAAACCTCATGAAAAAAGTATCTTATCATTGCACAGAAGTAACTTGGCACTCCAGCTCCTGTATCTAGCTCTCCATGAAGCTAATCACAAATGTAAAACCAACAAAAGAAAGTAAGAACACAAACATTCCCTGCTCCATAATCTCGACAAGGGGATAGAGTGTAGCCAAAAAACAAGTTAAGTATAATCTTCCAAAAAGCTATCGATTCTTCTTTAAGCCTACACAGCTCTTTCTGCTAAAGACTAAAAGACTCTAAAGCCTGTGTACATAGAAAATAACATCCTAATTACAATTTCCATAAACCCTGAAAACCATTAGCCTATAAATAAGTAAGAGGCTTTGTGCATTAAATAATCCTAAGGAAGAAAATCAAAAGAATATATCGCAATCAAATTGAAGAATAGTGCTAAAATCCACCATAACAGCCAATAATTTGAAGAAATTCACCTGCAGGCGAGTTTTGGAGTTCACCGGAAACTTCTCCTTGGCATGAATTTTCAGAGACCTGGAATTAGTAGCATATCTCAGAGAAGTCTCCATTTTTCTCACTAGATTTTCTCGGGAAAAGAAGCTACCGGAGATATCGCTACCAAAGCTCACAAGCAGAGCCAGCAACCAAATTCTCACCTAGTAGGTAGCTGTAGACATTTTGGTTTATTATCGGTTGAACTAAAACCAAATTTGTTATGGTTTGACATTCGGTTTGGTTTTCTCGGTTCTATGATTTCAAATCATTTCAAGTTTTGATTTGATTTGGTTTTAAGATATTGTAGCCAACTAGAAGCTGCCACGTAAGAATTATATACTTTTAACAAATTTTAGTCCAACAAATATACCGGTTATTTAACTGTACCAGAGTTTGGTGTATAACCAACCAGACACAAACTAAAAACTCCAAAATTTACATCTTTCTCTCTTTTCTCCTTTGTCATCTTTACACAAATGTTGGGACAATGCTTGAAGCTTCAAACTTCTCTTATTAGCGTTCACTTCTCTTCTGGTGGAGGAGTCACCCGAAGCAGCTCTATGTTTAACTCAAAAGTAGCTCCAGGCTGCAACAACATACATGATTTTATTATCTCTTAAACCCGAAACAAGCATTATACTACATTTTGTAATTAGTTTTCAGCAAAAAACGGAGCTTTCCTCATATACAATTTGTAGTAGGTTCTCACCGGTATCTCATTCATTCCTTTCTGACCATAACCAGCTTCAGGAGGAACAATCACCGTTCTCTGCAAGAACAACATAGGTCAAAACTACTTATATGTAACTACATGTTGTAAGAAGAAGAGAGCGAAAATGCAGTAATGTTTCTAACCTTGCCTCCGACTTTCATTCCTTCGGTAATGAAATACATTGCTGGAGGAGGTTTTGGTGCAGCCTGTGCAGAGAATAACCCATTTGGATTATCAACGAATTCACGCTTCCTTTCCTTTCCTGGCGTAGATCCCACCTTGAACTCGTAAGGCTGCTCCAGAAAGAAGTAAGCCACCATCAAACTAAAAATTATGCAGAATCTAATCAAAAGGGATAGATGGTGAAGTAACCTGAGCAATACTACGGTTTCCAGCTAAAAGCTTGGATTCTCGGGTAGAAATTGCAGTGATGCTTCTGTAACGGCAATCAAAATGCACCTAAATGTGGAAAATACAGACACCATTACATTGTAAAAGCGAGAACTCGATTTCGATATAGAGAAATTAAAATGTGAATCATTAGCTAGAGAGACCTGAGCAGTTGATCCCTCTGTTGCTACTGGACCTTTGCCTTCCTCAATGTCATAGAATTTCAACCCTTCAGCTGCAAGAACAGAGTAACACAAACATTGTGTTAATAACAAGCTAAAGTTTATGTTTTTACAAACCCAGAAACTTCTCATACAAGTCAAGCAAATCCTTTTATGTCCCCCAATTCAGAATTTCGTCGAATCAGAAACTCTCAAAACCCAATTAAACAAGAGAGTAATCATGTGCAATAACAAAGAAACCTAATTCCAAACACTAATTGTGAAATTTGTGCGGAAGACGAACCGATAGCTAAGAAGAGAGCGAGGGACTTAACGGCCAGTGGAATATTCCTCGAGAGGGATAACTTTTCTGCTACGTCTCTCTCTAGCTTCGGAAGAGCTCGGTGTTAGAACGAAGAAGCTTGTCAATGGAATCGAGCTGAGAAGAATAATACTCGCGTCTCTTCTGGATATAGGAACCGAAAAGGCGACGACTTGGTTAATGGGTCGAGATTGGTCAGCCTCAGAAATAGAAGTGATTCGAGGAAGACGAGAGTGTTGATTAGATGCCCATCTGTGTAAGCTACTAATGGAAGCCATTGATGAAGAAGAAGCATAGAACTCTGTTCAGGTGTTCACATATCCATATCCTAATTTCTCAATGCTTTGAGCGTAATGACTGTTTTACCCCTAAAGCCATTCACCAAACGTTGCGTTTTAGTTTGTGAATTCCTTCATATTTTAATTCACCTTTGTTATAAAATGACCTTTGTACCCTTTTTGCTGACAATAAATTCCTTTAGGTTTTGGTGTTGGTCTCACAAAGCATATGGAATACTGAAAAAGTAAAAAATGTCATAAACAAATCTTTCCTTTTTAATATGTTAAAGGCAAATAATCTACGTCTATAAATACATCATATCTACTATAACATCACCAAAACTTCTGGAATAGTCACCATCACGGAACGGAGCAAAAAGCCCTAATCTTGTTTTGTCTCTTTTTCTTATTAATTAGATCAATCATGGATGGATTACCTTTTCATATCCTTGAAGAGATTCTCTTCAAATTAGATCCAAAATCTCTGGCAATGATGCAATGCACGGATCGATCTATCAACTCGCATATATCCGACGATCCTTATTTCAAAACTGTATGTAAGAAGGACTGTAACGACGACGGAGTGATTCATGGATACGACTTTAAAGCTACCAAGTGGGGAGTCATGGGTTGGATTCCACGGTGGTACGATGGTAAACGAGACCTTTGTCAGTCCAAACCGTCTTTGACGGCATCCTCTTCGATGGAACTAGATGAGAAGGAGGACGTCGACATGATGACGATGGTTAATGATGATGATGATGATGATAAACGTGTCTCCTCTCTAAGCAAAGTTATGAGACTGATTAGTGGAATCTCACCATATGCTCAGAGCTTGTTCAAGAAAAAGGGAAAGATACTTGGAAAAAGATTGATGATTGAAGAAGAAACGGAATCGAATATGATGATGGATGAGCCTAATTCTTCCAAGTTCCTAGACGTGGAGAGAATCAACAAAAGAAGACGAGTCAAGTAGACAAAATTCGTATTGTGGCTTTTGGTTAATGTAATAGAAGTTTAAGAGTTATGTTTTCCCTTTCCCTTCTTTTAATCTACTACTTTTTTTTATACTCTTTTTTTTTTTGGAGAAGATGTTAATTATATTACCAAAAAGGAACTTGAGGTTTACAAGAGATTTAGAACAAACTGGCGCAAACAAAACAGTCCATTAGAAAGACATAGAGATTAGGTGGAGAAGCAGATTAATGATCATTCTTGTTATTAGTAAACATATTTGCCGGAAAAGTTTAAGATCCTTTGATCTTCCTACCGTTTAGCACGGAACTAGCTGGTTAGTTAAGATGTTAACGGTTATAACTTAATCTATAAATTCTTCCTATTGACTGATGAGATACATGTATTATGAAGAAATGTTTGAAATTCAAAAATAGAATAGATATTATAATGAGTTAAAACTTAAAAATGTAGATTAGATCTCATCAGTCAATAGGAAGAATTTGTTTTAAAATGTTATAATGAATGACTTACAAAACGTAAACGTTTTCGGTTTGTAGTATTTCCTTTTTGGAAGAGATACTGCATTTATACTCAGAGATTTGGAGAACGTAGTCATTTAGTTAAACAAGGAAAAGAATAATATTAGTTTCCGAAACAAACGTTCAAACTTTTCTTTATTGGATTTTTGTGACTAAAAATTATTAATTACGTCGATAAATACATATACACTAGAAGTAACAAATTACAGCGAATAATCACATCAAAGAACTATGCAGAAACCGTAATATCTCTTCCTCTCTCTTTTCTTTTTCTCCCCTTGTTCGATCATGGAGAACTTACCTCTGCATGTCTTCGAAAAGATTTTATTAAAATTGGATCCCAAATCCCTAGCTATGATGAAATGCACGAGAAGATCTATCAACTCGCATATATCTGAAGATCCGTATTTCAAATCCAATTACTTGTCTCTGGTCGGATTCGGTTTGCTACACAACTCCTACTATGGATCCAAATCTCTCTTCTGCAACCCTTTCGGCGATTCTATGCCATTCAGATACACATATTCCTTAGATATCAAGACTAGGTTTCTCTGCTCTTGCTCTGGCCTTCTCTTACTCTTCATGGATTATCTCTGCGTCGCGAATCCGCTCACTAAGAGGTATCGATTCCTTGATCACTCTAAATCAATCTTTCTTGGTCGTGTTAAAAAAAGGGGAGAGCTAAGCTTTAACCTACGAAGTCATAAAATGAATCGCATTGGTTTTGCGGTTGATCAAATTGATAGAACAAGTCAGGGATTCAAAGTTGTCTGCATGAAAGATACAACGTCTTCGAATCCAGACCAAACCATGTGTATCAATTCGAGATTACCACAGGAGATTCCTGTTGGAAATTGTCGGAAACAACTATTACTTGCAGCCCAAGTGTTCCCCTGGCTGATAAGAAACCGGTTTACTTTGACGGATGTATTCACTGGTTGAGAAAGGACGGGAGCATTTTAGCATTTAATCCAGAAACAGAGCAAGCACGGCTGATTCCAATCAAGTTTCCCCTAGAACTAAGCGCGGTGGCGAACAAGTTCTTGTTCGAGGCCACAGAGAAGGAACTAGCATTGATATCAGCGACGGAGGAATCGATTAACGTTTATTCCCTCGAGGATATTCTTATCGATCCTAAGTGGGTCTTAGTGAAGGAAATCCAGAACGGAGTGTTGCACAAAAAGACAATGAGGTGCTGGAACGTTGCGGCATACAACGGTAAGTGTTTGGTGTTGTGGCAAATGAACAAGGTAGCTTGCGACGGAGATGTTTTTGGGTACGACTTGAGAGCTAACAAGTGGGAAGTCATAGGTTGGATTCCAGAGTGGTGCGATGGTTATCAAGTCTTTTACCTCTTTAAACCGTCTTTCTCCTCTGCGATAGAACTGAAACAAAAGGTCGACGTTGAGACGATGAATATGGTGCATGGTGATGATTGTAAATATATCTCCACTCTAAGGAAACTTATGAGCCTGATTGAGGAAATCTCACCTTATGCTAAGAGACTGTTCAAGAAAAAAGGAAAAAGATTGATGACTGAAGAAGAAACGAAACTGAAGATGACCGTGGATGAGCCTAGTTCTTCCAAGTGCCTAGACGTGATGCGTTTTAGCAAGAAGAGAAGGTTCTTAGGCATGGAGAAAATCAACAAAAGAAAAAGAACCGTTAGGTCTGCGGGTAGATCTGGTGTAGTAGAGGGCTTTCTGCTCTACGTCGTTACGGCTCAGTATTGTCGGAACACTGGTGAAAAGCTTCCAATCTCTATGGTTTTCTATGGTTCGGTCTTTGATAACATGCATCTTCTTCCTTGATGTTTCATCTAGGGAAATCCTCAATCGCTTATCACTTCATGTTTTTTTTTTCTCCCATGTTTTCTATTCTTCTTTCTAGCCATATGGGACAAATCTGTAATATTTTACTTCATTGTAGGTTTTTACATTTTTTGCAGTTTATAATTGTTAACATATTCCTCAAAGAATTCCTACCTAAATGATATATACATGCATAACTCATTATATATCTAATCTATTTTTGAATTCCAATCATTTCTTCATAATATATACATGTATCTCATCACTCATGTCACCCCTTCCGTGCGGTTAAGGTAATGACTTCGGGCATGATGTGACTGGCAATGTGTACAAGGACCGATAACGAATTCACCTCCGTACGGATGACCGGTGATTACTAGCAATTCCGCCTTTATGCAAGCGAGAGTCTGAATCCGAACTAAGGACATGTTTTTGGAGTTTGCTCACTCTTGCGGGATCGCTACATTTTGCCAATAGGAAGAATTTATAGATTTAGAGTATTCTTTTTAATGTTAATGAATGACTTTATAACGTTTTCAGTTTGTAGTATTTCCTTTTTCCAAGAGATACTACATTTATACCCTTGTACTAGATTTTAGTCATTCGGTACACCGTAAAATAATTTATTTTTAAAAATTAGTATATACAAAAGTTTGTAAATTGTATCTATTTATAAGATATTTATATTTTATTGTTTACAACTATTATTAAGTAATAGTATATCATGAGTCTACGGGACAATTGTTAATACTAAGGATTTCTCACTATATATAGATTCAGAAAACATAGTCATTTTGTAATCACTATATATAGATTCAGAAAACATAGCCATTTTGTAAAAAGAGGAAAAAATATTATTCATTCGAGATATTCCATTTTTTCAAAAACAAACGTTCAAACTTTACATTATTAGATTTATTTTAGTTAAAAATAATTAATTACGTCGATAAATACACATATACAGCGAATAATCACATAAAAAAACTCGAGATGGGCTTTTAGTCAAGCGGTTAAGTCCATTTGAGTATTGATCGGGCCTTGTCGATTCGAAGATGTTAGAAAAACAAAAATATCTCATCAAAGAGTAGGCAAAACCCTAATCATTTCCTGTATCACTCTCTCCCTCTCCCTTTTTCTCCCCTAAGTCGATCATGGAGACATTGGGCTTACCTCTGCCTCTCTTCGAAAAGATCTTATTCAGATTGGATCCCATATCTCTGGTTATGATGAAATGCACGAGAAGATCTTTCAACTCCCATATATCTGAAGATCCGTATTTTAAATCCAAGTACTTGTCTGGGGTCAGATCCGGTTTGCTTCACATCTCCAGCTTCGGCTCCAAAAACCTCTTCTGCAACCCTTTCGGCGATTCTAGTTCATCCAGGCACCACGATTTCTTAGATATCACGACAAGGATTCTCGGCTCTTGTTCTGGCCTCCTCCTACTCTTCATCGATGGTCTCTGTGTCGCGAATCCGCTCACAAAGAGGTATCGATTCCTGAATTACTCTAAATCAATGTTTCTTAGTCGTGTTGACAGATGGGGAATTCTAAATTTTGACCTTCCATCGGAAAAAATGAATCGCCTTGGTCTTGCGGTTGATCAAATAACTCAGAGATTCAAAGTTGTCTGCATGAACGAAACTGAGACTTCGGATCCCGACGAAACCATGTATCAGTTCGAGATTCTCACAGGAGATTCGTGTTGGAGATTGTCGGCAACAACCATTACTTGCAGCGCAAGTGTCCTCATTATGGATAAGAAACCTGTTTACTTTGACGGATCTGTTCACTGGTTGAGAAAGGACGGAAGCATTTTATCGTTCAATCCAGAAACAGAGCAAGCACGGCTGATTCCAATCAAGTTTCCCCTAGAACTATGCGCGGTGGCGAACAAGTTCTTGTTCTCCGCCACAGAGAAGGAACTTGCATTCATATCAGCGACGGAGGACTTGATTAACGTTTATGCCCTCGAGAATGCTCTCATTGATCCTAAGTGGGCATTAGTGAAGCAAATCAAAAACGGAGTGTCGGAAAATAAGAAAATTAGGTACTGGAACGTTGCGGCATACGATGGCAAGTATTTAGTGTTGTGGGAAATGTACAAGGATATATACAACGGAGTTGTTCATGGGTACGACTTGAGAGCTAACAAGTGGGGGGTCTTAGGTTCGGTTCCATCGTGGTGCGATTGTAGTCATAGCTTTTACAACTTTACACCGTCGCCTTTCTCTTCTACGATAGAACTGAATAAGAAGGTCGACGTCAGGATGATTACAACGGTTCGTGATGATTACAACGTCAGGATGATTACAATGGTTCGTGATGATAAACATATCTCGACTCTAAAGAAAATTATGAAACTGACTGATGAAATCTCACCTTGTGCTAAGAGCCGGTGGCATTGAGAAAATCAACAAATTAAAGAAGAAGAAGAGTCAAGTTCGCGGGTGGAGTCGTTGGTAGAGAGCTTAGTGTTCTACGCAGTTGACGACTCAGTATTCTCGGACCACTAGTGAAAGACTTCCAATCGCATGGTTTTCTAAATTTGGTCTTTGATAACATGTTTCTTCTTCCTTGAGGTTTTATTTGTGAGAATCTTCAAAATCTCTTATAGCTTCATTGACTCCGAAAACATTACTGAAATCACCTATATTTTGTCCATGTCAATGTTCTGAATGTTATTTTTTCATGTTTTTGTTTTTTGTTGTAACCATGAGACCAATCTGTATGTTTTTTTTTATTTTATTGTAGGTTTTTACATTTTCTGCGATTTTTTTTTTTGTATATTCTGAATACAAATAATTTCTATCCCACCAGTCAATAAACCGAAATTATAGAATTCAAGTGCTATCACAATAGTCTATACCTTCATAAAATTGAATCTATATAGAATTTGCTGATATAATAGTTTTTGAGCCTATATATACTACAAATGTTCTTAAACAGTATCACAAGCACCAAATCACAAAGTAGTAATCACCTCAAAAGACGAAGCAAATCTCACATCTCGTCAACGACATTCTCTTCAGATTGGATCTCAAATATCTCTTGCGATGATGTGATGCACGAATCTATCAATCAACTCGCACATATCCGACGATCTGTGTTTTCAATCTGAACACTTGTGTCGGGTCGTATCCAATTTGCTTTACATCGCTAGAGATGGCTGCAAATTGGTCTGTTACCTCCCTTTCTTCGGGTCAACGTCACCGAGAGCCTAAGAAACCCTAAAGTTGGAGTTTCAGGTTCTAGGCTCTTGCTCTGGCCTTGTCTTACTTTTTGGTCAAGGTCTCTGCGTCGCAAATCACTTCACGAAGAAGTTTCGATTCTTGGATCACTTTAGGTCAAATCTTTTCCCAAAGGTAACTAAACGTGAAGTTGTTCATTAGGGGAAAAAGGTGTATATAGGTTTCGCAGTTAATCAGATTGATCCAACATCTCAAAAATTCAAGATTTTCTGCATAAACGATTGTGAAACTAATCGAAATCCAAATTAAACAATGTACCGATTTGAGATTAACGAAGGAGATTCATGGAGATTGTCAAAAACCACAGTTACTTACTTACTTGCTGCTCAAGCAAATTCGACGACTAGCTAACCATAGAATTGAAAATATTCAAATTTTATAGATATTTTGGAGGAGTTTACGTAGATTTAGATACAATTTTTTTTTTGGTATTTGGATATTTCGGATAAACTCGAATTTGAATCGGATCCTAATCTGAAATTTAAAAATATCCGAACCGAACATCAGAACGTCCAGAGAAAATCACGAAAATATATGGAAAAGATAAAAGGAAGGAATATGAAGGAACGTACGAGATTTAGCTATCAAAGTCGGTCTCGGAGATGAAATCTAAATCTATAAAAGAGCTTCGACAGTTGTGCTTGAGAACATCAGCATTGGTCCAGCGGACCAAGACAGTATGCATATGTTAAGAAGACGATCTGAAAAAAGTAGGCCTCATTGACTGAATGCATTAGATTTGATATCGAAGGTAGAACTAAAGATATCGAAACGGTGCATACTTGTTAAAGAGTTGCATGAAATTCGTAACATTTAAATGTTAGACTTTGAATTTATCTCGATCACCCTTTTTGAGATGATGCTGTCAATCTTCTCTCTTTTGTTAAAATTTTGCAACGCTTGGCCACTAAGTAATTCTATTAAGTGAAAGTAGATTTCCTTAATATCTTGAACTCGATTGTTAAGTGCACTATCTATTATTTTTTCGTGTTGAAGTGGCACCTGTCTTCTTCGATGAGAATGTTAAAAGCATTCGAGTCATTGTATTTTCTTATTCTTCTAATGATTCTCGTTTTCTTAGTCTATTAGTAGAGTATCTTGCTTAGTATCATTCTTTTCTTGGTTAGATTGTTGATGAAGGCTATCGGTGATTGGTTGTTCTTAATGGAACCAAGGAATATGGATAATGCATGAATGAACTGATGGTTAGTGCGCGGGTTAGAAGGACTCGGATAGGGAAGGATAATCTGGATGGATAGACAGAGAGGTATAGTATACTACTATACAATGTAGCCTATAAGCTAGTAAAAAAAGTTAAATAGAAAAAGGAAGAATTATGTTTAAAAGGTTCCAGCTGCGTAATTGTTGAGGATTTAACTGAATCCAAGCTTGAAAACGACTAGGTAATGTTGTTTTTGGATTAAAATCAAACCTCGATAGAAGTAATAACCTAAAAGAGGAATTCAAGGATGATGCGGCGTGAAGTCTATAGACATGTGTAACTTCATGTATTGATCGAATCTTGCGTGCGACTGGGCCGCCGAGTGAAGTGATAGGGTCAGGAAAGTTTGCTCATAGATTGTGATGGACGGGCTAGTCGCACAAGTAGAAATCTGAAGAATTGCATCGGTTCCTGAGAAGAACGATGGATAATTCCCATATGTTTAGAGAGAAATCAACGATTGGAAAAGTCATATGAGACGGAATTTGCAATTTGAAACTCCGATTGAAAACATAGTACTCATGTGAATAAGTGGTTCTATGTATATTAAAAAAGCATAGTACGCAGTAACCATTGTCATTTCTCTTTTTCCTTCGGACCATCTTAGTCAGTTTTGGATCACCACATTGTAATGTAACAAAACTGTATATGTAGAGTTTCTGTTGTTTGTTTTGTCTCTTGGGTCAAAAATATTACTGAGTTTGGCTTTGTGGTTTACAAGTTAGTTAAGTGACTGAACATATTGCGTATATTGCATGTTGTTGACCAAACAAATATTAATTAGAAATGTTGTTATGGACTAATGGTTGGATCCCAAATTGAAATCTAAACATAATTTTATAATTTTAATAATAAAAAATTCAAAATTTAGACACTTTGAATGTTTTTAATTTTTAGGCTGTCCAATGGTGGGTTCTAAAACGTAAGGATCTAAAAACTTTAAATTTTGAAAAATGAGTTACAAGTTACTTGACATACACTCTAAAAAAATAAATGAATCTTTCTCTGTTTTAGAAATGGTGTATTTGTCTATGTGACTATGAAGATGAAACAGAGCTGAGAGAATTGTCATGTAAATACCACTTCCATGAAGTTTGCATAGACAAGAGATTAAGTTGTCCTAAACACCGATCCACTCCAATCCAATCACTCGAACACCCACTTGTTTTCATTGCGAACTTCCGCCTCTTCCTCAGGTGTGTAATCGTTCTTGATGTTGAAGTGCTCACACATCTGCTCTGGAGTTTTGCCTCTCATCTGATCAGCCAAGACCTTGCACGTAAGGTCAAGAAGTCTATTGATGTTCAAAGATTATGATATCCGTCGTATGCCTGTGTGGACTGTGGTGTACTCTTTTTAGCCATGGGACAAAGAGTTCTCTGATTCTGCTACATTGTTGAGGAAAATGTGATTAATTCATCGGAACCATACTGCGATCACTGTCAATGCACATGTTAGATTTCTGTATTAGAATATCGTTTTGGCTTTAATCGATTTTGTAGATCGCGTTAAACGATTTGGTGTTTGATGAGATTTGAAGAATTGGGTTTGCAATTTTGTTGTTAAATTGAGATTTCTGTGTATTGGTTTTAGATTATTAGGTATCTGAAGTTGTGTAATTTTGGATTGATTAGAGATTTTGTTGAAAGTTTTTAACTTTGGTTTTTGTGTTGTTTAGTGTGGAGCAATGGTATGAATTTTGCTCTGTATGTATTACCCATGAACCAAATTATATTGTGAAATAAATCTTTTATCCTTGACCTGTATTTTAAACTGATTAACCTTATCTCCCAAAGAAAATAAACGAAAAAGAAGTCAATTAATTTTTCTAATAATGGGGATAATTTGGGAGTAACTAAAAATCTGGAGATGTTAAACGAAAAATCTGGTCAAATAGATCGCTTAACATAAACCTCAACGCAGATCCAAAGGAACAAAAATAAAAACATAAACCCTAAATCCTCACTGAGATCAGCATGAAGAGATTACCTTTGCATCTCCTCGATGAGATTCTCTTCAACTTAGATCCCAAATCTCTGGGGAAGATGCGATGCACAAATAAATCTATCAACACGCATATATCCGACGACCCAAATTTTAAATTCGAATACTTTTCTCGGATCGGGTCCAGTTTGCTTCATATCTCCAAAGTTGGCTCTAAATTCCTCTGTTTCTACCCTTATGCCATTTCTAGGTTATTCAAAAACATGACACCCTTGAAGAACTTGTGTAATATTCTCGGTTCTTGTTCCGGCCTTGTCCTATTATCCATTAATGGTATCCTCTGCGTCGCTAATCCTCTCACAAAGAAGTTCCGGTTCCTGCATTACTCTATATGGGGAAACGAAACGTGGATTGGGTTCGCGGTTGATCAGATCGATCGAGCCACTCAGAGATTCAAAATCGTTTTCATATCCGAGCAGCTAGAGGTTTCAAATCCATACGAAACGACGTATCAATTCAGGATCAACACCGGAGAATCATGGAGCTTATCGAAAACCACCATTACTTGCCGCGCAAGTAATCTCAAAAAGGGTAAGAATTCGAAACCTGTTTACGTGAACGGAGATCTTCACTGGCTGAGAAAAGACGGGAGCATCGTAGCGTTCAATCCCGAAACAGAGAAAGCACGACTGATTCAAAGCCAATTTAACCGGAAACCGGGGAAGCTCTTGCTCTGTACCGGCGATAACCGCCTGACATTGATATCGGCTACTGATGCAGTGATTTCCGTTTATGCCCTCGAGACTGATGGTCAATGGATCCTCGTGAGGTGGATCAAGAACGAGGTGGTGCACCAAAGTTTACCGTTGTTGTACTGGAACGTGCAGGCGTACGACGGCAAGTGTTTACTGGTGAGGATGATGAGTCTGGTTGGCTCAGTGATTCACAGATACGACTTGAGAGCTAACAAGTGGAGAGTTTTGGGTTCGATTCCAACGTGGTGCGATGCTGATCGAGACTTTTTTCTGTTTAAGCCGTCGTGGTCTTCTGTGATTGGATTACTGGATCAAGAACATGTACATGTGCTCATGCCCATGCCTATGCCCATGCCCATGCCCATGCCTATGCCCATGCACATGCACATGCACATGCACATGCCTATGCCCATGGCCATGCCTATGCCTATGCCCATCGCCATGGCTATGCCTATGCCTATGCCTATGCCTATGCCTATGCCCATGACCAAGACCGAGACCGAGACCGTTACCAGATCTGAAGTCATCTCATCTGTAATGGCTATTATGGGTCTGGTTAATCGTACTTTGTCTTTTATTAACTAAATTAGTTTATTTAAAGGGTGCGAAGAAAGAGTTGTTTTTGTTCTTCCCAAATCTCAAATCAGTTTGTGTGAAGCTTAAAACGTTTTACAAATTGGTTTAATCTATGAACTCAATATATATTTGATGCAAAAGTAAGCACAACTCCCTCCGCAACACACATAAGCCTTTTTAATCTGAGGCCAATCAAATGATTTCGATTTCCAACGTAGGATTTATAAACAAATAAGAATCGGAATTTACAATATATACCCAGAAAAAAACTGGATGCCTATTAACAAGTAATCCCATCAAAACAAAAACCACAGTTTTAAAATCACTATAACTCACTGGACAGTTTCAAAGAGATTTTCCCTATGCGATGTTTGGGAATATACTTGAGAAGTTTGGGATCTTATCAATGTGTTTCAACGCGTTCTCAGCGATCTGTCTCGTTCTAAAATCAGCGTTTTGGAAAGCGTCCACAAGTGCAGCGCTCAGGCTCTGTTCCTCTGCCACCTCTCTTGCTATGTCTTCAATCCGCAAGATCCTTTCCACCATCCAAACCGCTCTCCTTGTCAGCCTCTCTGTTCGGTTCTCCCTCAGAACGTTTAGTATATGCCGTATCCCATCCGCTTCATCGAGTATCTTGACCCCTTTCTCTACATCTAACCCGTCTTCTAGTAAGCTCGATAGAGCTGCAAGTGCGGCCTCAACCACTTTCACATTTTCATGGTCTAATAGAGCCACTAATTTCTCCACAGCTCCTCCTTCGACAAGGCAAAATGTTTCTCTTAATGAACATATTCCCTGGTGGATCTTGCACAGCCCGTTTACAACGTGTGGTTTTCTCACACACGAAAAGATCGAGCCACAGTAGTTCACAGGAGGCGGATCAGGCATCCGTGTCAGCTTTATAGACTCTAGTGAAAGATTCTCTAAAGCCATGGCGGACACCATCTGTATGTTATCTTGCCCGTTGGATTGGAGCAGATGAAGGAAGAGTGACGCAACATCGTGCTCACGGCAAAAGTTAATGGCCCGAGCCTCTTTGTTGAAAACAAAAGTAATCCTAGCAAGTATACGCACAAGTCCTTCCAGAAAAGGATTCACAAACCTCATTCCCTTGATATCCCCTTGGCGGATTCCAAACACTTTGGATATGATTTTTTCAAAAGCACCAACTTCTAACATTTCCTGAGTAAGACCCAAATCCCTATCTGGCAATTCAGCTAAGAGCCCAGCAGCAGCAGCCTGTTCTTCAGTGATTGGTGTCTTTTCTGAAATGATAGCAACAAGGCTTCCGAGTTGTCCAGCAGTGCCACATAAGGCCTTAGCTAGTTCTTCACTCATGAATGGGGAAAGGTTATGAAGAAGCTTTATGGAAGCCAACCGCAAATCATCATTCTCTCGGACCTCTATAAACTGAACCAAACTGATGATTGCACCGGAGGTTTTAATTGCATAAACAACTTTTGGAACTGTTTTTGGGCAACTGGTGAGTCCAACAAGAACCTCCAACAGCTTGCACTGGATCGCTGGACCTGTGTTGCTAATTAGATGGAGCAGATTCTCCACTCTGTTCTCTGAAACAAGAGTGGCTTTGTCAAAGTCATACCCGATGTTCACTATGTTAGCAAGAATAGTGGCAGAGACTTCTTTCAACCGAATTGGAAGGTTGTTTGGCCCCACATAAAACAGATCTTTGATAAGTGGGGGGAGAATTCCTTTGCTGATCAAGACCTTAGCACTCCCTTCGAACGATGAGATTTTGTTAAGAGCTTTCAAGGCAGCTTCCCGTTGGGGCATGTCACCACTTCTCATAAGATCGACAAGAGAAGAACCCACAGTCTGAGCCACAAGAACCTTCACATCGTTATTTAAGGGAAGCTCCCCGAGAAAGGAAGCCATAGAGAGTTTTGTTTCAGGTGAACCTGCAGATTTCACATGTGGTGTCATTATTCATACAAGAAATTTGCCATATAACAGAGGAAAATAATGAAAGATTTGACCATCTGGGTAGAAGAAAATTGACTCTTCTTACAAGCGAACATGTAAAATTCCTAGAGCAAACAAATTCTAAGGCAGAATACCATAACACTGTGATGCATCCGAACAACTGAAGGAAGAATTTTACCAACTGAAGGAAGATGATAACTTGTTTTATGCAAATGAAGTAGAGAGCGTAATTGTTATATTAAAACCAAACAAAGAAAAGAAATTCTTTCACCTTCAAGGAGTTTGCCTAGAAGAGGCTGGAGTCTACCATATGAAGCCATCTGCCTAACAATTTCCTCTGACCTCTCCATATTTTCCAAGGTTCTATCAGCTTTCTCAACAATTGAAACATTTTCTGAGTTGCTGCTTGTCAGACCAACCAATAATATTAGTGCTCCATGAATGGAACCAATCTTCTCGCACAAAGCTTCTGATTTAGAGAGCTCAAACAGCAAGGAAACAGCTGCCTCCCTCCCCTTTGATGGCTCATGTGATAAGAACTTAACTAGTGTACGCACAGTGTCCCCTTCAGCTACTATCGCCTGCAAGATGCTGAAAATTTAATTAGCACCCGCTCAATTTCCCATTAAAATGCTACACTAAATATTCAGCAGAGATGAAAAGAAATCAGATTCAACCTTGCTCTCATCATCTCCTTCAACGACAACTTGCAGAGTTTGTAGAGCCTTATACCGCACTCTATGGCTAGTACTTTTTAACATGTCGATGATCATATGGATAAGCTGAGAGTTGCGTACACCATGCCTATTTGATCGGATGGTCCTGCAAATCTGTCGCACATGCATCAAAGCTTGCAAAATATCTGTCTCAGCATTCCCTAAAAACAGTGACTGACGAGCAATGTCAAGCTTGGCAGCATCATTCCTGGATCTCCACTCTTCGATAGTGTTACGCAGAGCTATGCTGGCGCTTACATCAGTGCTAGTCAGCTCCTGAGATGTCAAAGGGCAAGAAGGAGGTCTCCCACTGTCCCGACACTCCTTGAACCATTTCTCAATGGCTTCACGCTCGAATGTTCGACCATTCTCTAAAGTGACAGGATCATGCATAACCTCCTTTGTCAATGGGCAGATGAATGCTTCATAGATATGATCTACTCCTCGCTCAAAATGAGAGCTATCATCTGACTGGTCACCATCCGAGCTTCCAACCATCTTAATCCTTCAAACTCACTGCAAATGTACAAGCAAATACCTCATTGTTATGAAACATAGGATCCTAGATGAAAACCCACTTGGATACATCAATGCAAGAGAGTCTGGTAAGAAAGTGTCGAAATTTGATAGTAAATGAATGAGAAAGTTTTGGAAACACAAAAAGGGATAGTACCACAGTTTGGTTCCCGGATTCTTTCACAGCCAAGGAAACAAAATTCAAACTTTCAATCATAACTATAACCTAAAATACGAAAAGTAACAGTGTCCCAAAATCATCACTCCCATGAACCCTTATATAGCAAGATTACCAAATTTAGCAATATTCGTCAAAAAGATAAAGAAGAGAAACAACGTCTCATGAAGCATTTCAAAAATACCAAAAGAGATAAAAAAAAAAGCACACCAGCCTGTTCCAGTTGAAGAAGCGCCTCCTCAAAGCTATACAGAGAAGGGAAAAGAAAAAACCAAAGTTGATTCTTCTTCTGAAGTTGACAATTCGAAAACGACCACTTCTTCAAAAATCTCCTTGAGCTAAAAACGCGCGAGAAAGTGTGAGTTCTTCTTCATCCATGGATCTAATTGCAAGCAATCGAGCTTGCCTCCTACTAAAATCTCGAGCAGAGTTGATTCTATCCCCGTGCGAGAACGAGAGAGACAGGTAAAAGCGAGAGGAAATAACAGAGAAGAAGATGGGTTGAAGAAAAAATCGAATTTTTAAGAGAAAAGCACGAAAGGTTGACTAAAATCGAAAAGTCATGTGAGAGAGAGAGATAGAGAGAGACGTGGAGCCACCAAACGCCAACTTGACAAACTGAGACAAACAGCCTGGCGCTGTGTTCACACACACTCGACTTGCTCTACCCACCCACCCATAAACATAACCGGTTTGACCCGAAAGAGGTAATCTTTCGACTTGGGCTATTGGTATTAATGGGCCTTTATTAATTGGATATTACGAAAATAGCCTCGTTTGATCCGTCTTTGTTTCGATCGCTTTACGTTGTCTTCTACTTGGGCTATTGGGCCTTTACTAATTGAAATATTACGAAAATAGCCTCGTTTACTCGAGAAATTGATCTGTCTCTGTTTCGATCGCTTTACGTTGTCTTCCTCGTGTAAGCTTCGATTTGTTGATTCGCGTGTGTTGGAGCTAAATTTCGATGGCGGAGATTTACGAGGAAGGAGATGAATCAGTGGATGTGAATAAAGAATCAGAAGTGAAAACTGAGCTGGGAAAAGGGGGAGGAGATGAGAATGTTTTGCAGTTTCTAGATTCGTTGGATGGATATTTAACGCTTATGGATTCTGTGAATTCTAAGCTTCGAGAGGTAATTGGAATGATATTTGGTGTATTGAGCTAAAATGGGATCTTATGGGAATGATTCTTATGTTCTGATGTATAGATGACTTGAGATATTCTGTGTTGAATTGAATTGAATCTGGGATTAAAAAGGATTGCGTGGGAAACGTTTTCGTTGATTATCTAGCTATAGTAGCCATGAGGAGAAACTTTTTTGTGGATTCATATCACTGATATGATGAGAGTGAGAGTCTGCTGCCTTAATTAACTTATTTGGTATGGAACTGAAATGTGTTATTTTTGCAGGGATGGTTTGATCTAGCTAGTGCTCGACATTCTATGGGAACTTTACGCATCAACAGCACTCTCTTAGATCTTAAGTATCATCCCGCTTCTTCAACATTGCAAGTGACTGACCAAGATGGTAAGTTTGGCTTATGCTTTGGGCGTTTGATAGTTCAATGGTTTACGTTTATATGCTATGAATTTATGTTTTTTTTGCGGGGAAGCAACTTATATACAGTGTATGTCTATGGACTCTTGTAGTTGAATCTTTGGGATCAGTACCTCATTTTGCTTTGTCCAAGTGGGCTTCCAAGGGCGGTAGCAGGAAAGGCAAAGACTTCTCTACTGATACAGATTCGGAGATAGGCTCACCTCTCAGCCCACAGCTACGACATCGAGGAGTTTCTGGTAAAAAAAGACTCATCTGTTGGTTATTCTCTGCCCTTTGTTTGTCGGTGTTTCATCATCTCTTGCTTTATGTAATTCGATAGAAGAGAAACCATCAGCCAAGGATGAAACCGTTTTAGCAGCTGATGAAGAGGTGAGCAATCATTTAACCGTCTGCAGAAACTCTACTTGTTTTCAAAATGTAGGACGATGGTTTTACTAATTCGAATGTGTTGAGCTCCAGATAAAGAAAGAACGGGCAAAATCTCTGTCAGTATTTGGAGGTCTAGTCTCTCCTAAGCTGCGTGGCGCTCAACAATCATTTGAAACAGGTAACATCCTCATCACCACAAGTATACTCAAAGGAAGATTCCAGTTTACAACTGAAACTCTTTTTTCTCTCGTCTTTGGACAGCTCTTGAAACTCTGGTGGAAATAGCCAACATGCGTGCATCGATGATATCTGCCTTTGAGCGGATCACAGAGAAGTGAAGTTCCTTGGTAACAACTGATCCTGAAATGTGCTCAGTGGATTCAACGGAAACAGAATGGAGCCAACCTCAAAGACTGATGTTACATTGATCATAGCAGTTTGATGCTGCGAAAATCATATCTTCTTCGAGTCAGAGGGTTAGAATGTACCAATGCATTAGCTCGATTTTCAATTTTGTAGCTACCACCTTCAAGTGTATCTGTTTTGATTTGGTTAAATGTTACCAGAAGTTCTTACAAGACCTCGAGCTAAGGATATATCAAAATAATAAAACATTTTGGAGAAGAGAAACAGTAAAAATGGAGAAAAATAAAATCATTTCATTGTCCTTTAATCTCTTATCCACGACGAAATCCTCAAATATTTCTTTCATATAAAGCAAATGAATTCATAACATAACAGAGATACAGTAGGAAACCAATACAGAGACAAACTTTACAAATTACAAATAGACTAACGCTAGTGTCTCATCCAAAACCAGAATTTGGTGAAAAAATTATAATTATGAAACAAGCACAAGTTCATCAAGCGAGGAAAAAGGATTATAAAAGGGAACGATAGTAACCGAGGCTAGAAGGAGTTCCAGTTATCTGACCTTTTCGTAGGGCTTTCATCCGAAGAGACTTTAAAGGGACCTGTGGAACCAAACGGGTCTGCATCATCAAACGAGTATCCATGGCTACCACTGAAATCCTTTGTACTATTCATAGAGTCGAATCTTGATAGCGAGGGACCACCAAAGTCTTTGCTACTGTTGATGGAATCAAACCTCGAAAATTTCTCAGCTCCAGTGACGTCTCTGGAACTGTTAATTGAATCGAACCTAGAGAAGGCAGCTCCACCAAAGTCTTTGGAGCTGTTGATGGAATCAAACCGAGACAGTCTCTCGGGCTGCGAAGAAAACCCGGCGCCTGCTTCACTGGTGTTGAAGGAGTCGAACCTGGAGAAGCTATCAAAGTTATTATCTCTAGCTGATGCATCGCTGAACCGAGGTGGAGAGTTCCCGAATCTTGAGAGTGGAGTGCTGGGGACTGAATCATCAAATGCAAATTGGCTCTTTCTCTGGGCGCCAAAGCTTCTTGAACTTGGAGAATCTGCTCTTGCTGTGTTTCCACCAAAATCGTCACCTGATCCAAAGTAATCTCCATCCTGCCAATGTTGATATTGAAAATGCTAAGCTTGGTTAAGACTCTGAATAGATAACTAAATGATTCAGCATACAGAAGGTAAATGTAACATCGCAAATCTGAAAAGCATGAACTTAATACGGATTTTCAAAATCTTGTAGAAATTAAAAGATCAGTTCAATGTCTATTCGTCACAACTGAAAGATTTGATTTAGTATTTTGATAGATGGATTGATGTGTTAAAGCGAGAGACACTATGTTTCTTTACTAACCTGGCTTTTTGATGCATCAAATCCCCAGACTGAATCCACATCATCGTTAGTGTCAAATGCACTTGCCCAATTCGAGTCATCAAAGAATTCAGAATTCTTTCCCTGAGAATAATCTGGAGATGGGACCTCAGTAGCATTCCTAGAGACAGGACTGTCTCTAGGACTTCTATCTTCACTGTGAGTTGTCCCATATTCACTCTCATGGTGGCGGTCTGAGGTTTCTGAAAAAGGGCCATAGTTGTCCTCTACATGGGTCGGCGAATCAGGTGGCCCACTACCATCATCCACCGTACCATTTTCCTTCTCACCAGACGAGTTTTGCTCTTTTGATTTGTCAAAAGTGATCTCATTGCCAAAACCTAACAGTGGGAACATTATCAGTCAATGTCCTTGTTATGTGCTTAACTATATATATCTAAGTGTATTAGTAAGAGAAAGATAGGAAAAAACATTGTACCTTCATCTTCAAACTTATCCCATTCCTCATCCCAAAGAGCTGCACCTTCTTGAATTCCAGGTTGCCAGCCTGTAAGTCACAACATAGCAAATTCCACATAAGTTGTTTGTTTACAAAATACATGTTATTTGCAATCATCTACAACGAAAGCAAGAAGTCACAAGGCAACGGAATCATATACCAGCTGGAAGGTCTACAAGGGCCTTCGAGTTAACCTCCAACCCGTGTTTCTTGCATCGTTCAGTTAAAGCCTTCATCAATTCCTCAAGATCTGATTGTATTCTGTCAGCCCGGACCTAAATGTGCCCAGTACAGCATCAAATCAGGCATGTACAGCAGATACTCGACAGTTAAGGCATCTCGTAAGCATATAGAATAGCATGTACCTGAAGGAGACCATCAGCACTACCACCTTGCTCCATGTTCACAATTGCTTGACTCAACTCCATCTTCCGCCCCTGGATGGGTTAGCAAAGCAAAAGTTCAATAAGTAACAAATTTCCGTAAGATGTGTTACAAAATTATTCAAAGCCCCTTCACCAGCAAAGGTGAAAGAAGGGAGCATTGGGCCATAGAATAAGAGGAGAGGACAAGACGCACAACATGATCCAGAGAAAAAGAAAAAGAAAAAAACAATGATGAAGTTTAGATAAGCCTAGTAAGGGAAAATGCACATAGAAGAACTGGAGAAAAAAAAATATACGGCTGGAGTGTACATAGGTGTTGCCACTTGAATTAGTCATACCTCAATCTCACGGAACCTGGCCTCTTCAATAGTTAATTTTGACCCTATTTCTGCAACTTGCTTATACTTCTCCTCATACTTCTTTGCCAATGTTTCAGCCTGCAGCAGAAATTGTTCTGGATAAGACAGAATTGCTTCTAAGGAAATGAGAAAAGTGATTTTCTATGTGAAAAGCACCTCACGCTTGTCAGCAGAAGCCCTTTCGGAGATCTCATTTAATCTATTGTCACACCTGCTTTTGTACAAGACCTGAGAGAAAGATGAATGAAAAAGTGGGATGGTGAGAATTGGATCTCAGCACAAGAACCTTACTCTCTGACACACAGATTGTAAATATAATCTAAATAAGATAATAGATCAAGCTGAAGAACTAGATCTAAATAGCAAAGCCTCAAACAGGAAATACGTTCCTATAGGAAAAGATCAGAACTTCAGGAGACCAACAATCTCAAACTTATAAGACCATTACCTAGATAACATTCAAGTTCTGCAGCTTAATCTAGATGGTCAGATTCCAGTAGATTGGTCTTAATCTTACACACAATCTTTCAAACGTTTCAGAGAAAAATCAAGATTCCCTCTTTCAAAAGAGCTAACAATTTCGTTAAGGTATTAATGAATACAAATATATCAAAGTTTACATCAACAAAAGTTAATTATTTTTAAATATAGCAAACTGAGACAGATCAAAGTAATTTCTCACTTCTCAAATAACAAGAGTAATACTCACAATATCCTGCATTTTCGTCCGGTAGTAATCAAGTTTCTCCCTGGAGTCCATATAGGCATTCTGCTTTTCATCAACCTACACAGATTAGAAATTTTTGTTTCACAAGCCTCCAAGGAAACGCATATGGAAATGCAACTCATCTAAGCTTAAATATCCTGATCACCTTTTCCTCATCAGCTGCTGCTTCTGGAAGATTTGAGCTTGCAGAATATCCATTACCTAGGTGATTAGCAAAAGGAGCATCCAAAACTGGCGCTTGATTCCTTGGCTGATTAGGTGGTATACCACTGCCAGGTTGAGGGCCTGGTGCAGGAACTGGTGGTCTCATACCAGTCGTTGGAGTGATTGGCCGCGCACCCATCCCTGGTTGCTGTACAAAACCTTCCAATACGGAAATTTGACTTAAAGTGAAGTACCAGGGAAAGGGAAAAGATCATCACTAAAATGCATCAAATCTGGGCAATACCTTGACCAGATCCCCATCCAGCATTTGCATAGCCATGACTGGGTGCGCCTGAGATAGATAGCAGTGTTTCATCAAACATGATGCTGCTAGGAAGTGCGGTCGGGAGAGGACGGCCTTCTCTATACCGCTCCATCAAATACAATGAAATGCAGAACTCCCTCAGAGAAAGCATAGTATCATTATCCTGATCAGATAATTCCCACACATGCTTCAATACCTCTGGGAACCAAGTAAAAGGAAAATGTTAGCATAAGCACTTCATAGCTTTATCAGTTGCATATGTTATTAAAGGAACATAACCCTCAGGAGGGTAGCAAATATATTTAACATAACAGCACATGGTCTGTCCCATGAAGAAAGGAGACGAAAAAAAGTTCTAAAAGGATTCTTCAATCCAGAATTGCATCTAATTACAACGGAGGTAACAGTTCATTTCATATATTAACAGAAAAATTATGTTCTTTATGTAAAGTAGACTGCGAGATTGAAAATCCTTACCCCTGGGTAACCTCCAGCTTAAAAATAGATTCCTCGCCTGCTCACCAGTGATTTTTCCATCCTTGTCACTATCAACTTCCATAAATACCTTTGTGTATTTCTGAACATCGGATGGTTTCATTTTTGGCCACGGAGGCTGATTATTTCCAGCAGGAGTAGAATGGCCAGATCCAACTGCACTTCCAGGTGGCAAACCGGAGGATGGACCTTGTGAGGACACTGCAGGCTGTGAGCTTGCTGCTGGCCTTGGCTGCTGAAGCTGATTTCCTGAAGGTAGCATTGAGAAAGTACTCTGTAGGGAATCGAGAGCATTAGGCTTTGTTGGAGGTTGGATTCCAGCAGAAGTAGGGACAATGGCTGAACTAATTGAAGAATTACTCAGAGTGGGTTCTTGTTTTTGCTGGAAAGAGGAAAACATGTCACCTCCATTTCCAGATACAACAAGCGCCTTTGGATCAATGTGTGACTCTTGTTTTAAGCCAGGAGAAGGTGCTGCTAAGCTGCCCCCTCCAAAGCCTGACGAATATCCGCTGGTGTTTCCAGCTCCAGCATACAAACTATTAAGATTGAACGTTGAACTACCAGGACCAGATACACTAGTGGGAACAGGCTGAGGAGGATGCGTAACACTACCAACAGGAACTGGTTGGAATTGACCTGATAAGGCACTTGGTCTATATTCTGGACCAGCCGCTGGTCTAAGTGAAGTCAGCCCAGATATTCCTTGATTTGGTCTCATTTGCTGGTTTTGCTGAGGTGGAAAATAATTCTGATTGACAATCGCATTTGGAGCCCCTGGTCCTCCAAACCCGGAAACTGGACCGACCGTTGTAGCAGCAGGATTAGGTCGGGGTGCAGGGATAGCTGAAAGATTAATTTTGGGAGGTGGTATTTTGGCTGCTGCAGGAGTATTCAGTGCTGCATTAACAATCTCAGGTGTCAGATCTCTCTTGCTCTGTGCAACTGTTACAAGTCTCAGAGAATTATAAAAGTTTTGCCGATCAAGGAAACCACTGTGTGACCGATCAGAAAGCGACCATATCTACAAATGCAAAACACAACTGATCAGTAAACAATTTTATATAGCAAACACCGCTAAATAGAACCCCTTCAAGGAAACTGTATGCCAGATATTTTTTCCAGATTCAAATACATAATTACTGGTACACCAAAGATTTAAAGCTTATTTCCACACAAATGTACTCAAATCTGACCCCGTGAATTCTTATTAAGTTCATAGGCAATTCAAAATCTCAGAAATAGAATGCAATTCAAATGGAACAATCAAAATCACGGCATTTTGGAAACCCAAATCAGCTGCGTAGAAAACGAAATCAGATCTTTCTAGCGAGAAACAATCAGAAAGCAGAGAGATCCAAGAAGAAATGTTCACCTGGGCGAGAACCTGCTTAGACAAACCAGATCCTTGAAAAAATCCAACAGCTTCGGCACCACTGATCCGACCATCTCCGTCTAAATCTGCTCTTTTGAAGTAGGCCTCGAATTGATCCATGTTAGGATTCTGACCCGCCATCTCAAGGATCACCGGAGCTACCCAAAAAACTGAGATTAGAGCTTAGAAATCGATCAAAATCCTATCTCCAGATTTCTCCAGACGAAAATTGCCCGATTCGAACAGATGAAATGATGAATAATTAACAAAAAAAAAATCGTATAAATGACTGACACAGCAAAAGATCGAATCGTCTTAACGATTGTTTTTTTTTTCTCTTTCGCTTTGCTGGTAAATGGGCCTTTATAGGCCTAATTAACTTTTTCAAAAGACAAAAATTAATAAATGGGCTTTTATAAGCCCACTTCTGCACAATCGTCAATGGAGCGAAAGTATTGCCGTTCTTTCTTAGCAGATCAGTACTGTACGTCGTTTTTGAGATCTTAGCTTGCCAGACAAGCTGTAAACAACGGCGAAAGAAGGTAAAGTTTTCCCGCCCACTTAATTTCAACAACACGAAATTCTCGAAACTCAATTCCCCTACTTACATATTGTTTTTTCTTCCGTCACCGAATCCACCGATCTAGATAACGGAAGATGGCTTCCACAAGAAGTAAATCGGATTCGAAGGAAGAAGTGAAACAAACCCTAAACTCCAAAAACCCTAAGAATGTCTACCAAATCGGAGGCCTTCAAGTTGAATTCCCTTACCAACCCTACGGAACACAGCTTGCGTTCATGAGCCGGGTCATATCTACGCTTGATCGTGCCCAGAGAGATGGTCACTCCCACGCATTGCTCGAGTCTCCCACGGGTACAGGCAAATCTCTGTCTTTGCTCTGCTCCGTTCTCGCTTGGCAAAAGAGCTACAAATCTCGGTTTCCTAATGGAAATTTGTCTCATTCGAAAACGCAGCCCTCAGGTTTGTCATGACACTAATGAAATTGCGTCTATGATTGGTTGGGGAGATTAATTAGTTCTAGTAGTTGTTAAATATTGGTTATATTTCTGAACAGATATTGCTGGATCTAGTAATGTGGAGCCACATGAACCTCAGATTCCCACCATATACTATGCTTCGTAAGCATTACATTAGTTTTGAAAAAATGTTCCAAATAATGTTTATGTTTTTCTTATTGTTATTGATTGATTGTTTGTTTTTGTTTTATAGACGAACTCATGCTCAGATCACTCAAGTCATTCGTGAGTATCGAAAAACCGGTTACAGAGTTCCCATGACTGTATTGGTATGTCAAAACTTGATCGGAGGATCTTGTTTTATTTATGTATTAGTTGCAGCTACTCATTAACATTGTTTCTTTTTGGTACATCTTTCATTGTGTTAGGGTTCAAGGAAACGTTACTGCACCAATAGTCATGTACAGGGGAAAGAGAATGTAGACGAAAAATGGTAAATTTGCATCCATATTCATACCATCTCACTATCATTTTCAACTATAGCATAACCTATCTATACTAACATCTATTTATTTTTCTAGTCGGTTGCTCCTAAAAGATAAGAAAAACATAAAATGTGCCGAGTTCAAGTAACTTTTCCCTAATAGTCTAAGTTCTTTATGTTTCCTCATTTTTTTGTTACCTCCTGCGAACCATTTAATTGTTTTCTTTAACTTCCAGTGGCGTCGGTCGGATCTTAGCTTACCCATCACTTCAGCAGACCGGTCACAATGGGGTTCATGATATTGAAGACCTTGTAAAAATTGGAAAAACTGTTACAGGTTAGGATTTGGTTTATTAAGTGATTGTATTATTTCAGTTTCTTTATCTCAAACTATTTTCTTTTTAGGCTGTCCATATTTTGCTTCCTGGAAAATGTTGGAGGTTGCACAATTGGTTTTTTGCCCTTATTCCTATATAATTGATCCTGTCATCCGAGGCGGAGTAAATCTACAAGGAGCGATTATAATCTTTGATGAAGCACAGTAAGCTTCAGAACTTTCTTAGTATGCTTTGATGATGTTGATGGTTAAGGCCGTCTACTAAAATCTTTCACTGTCCACAGTAATATGGAAGACATTGCTCGTGAAGCAGGAAGCATTAACTTGGAAGAAGACATTATTTTCAGTATGTAATACTCAAACACAAGTTTAGTTCACTGAAATATACTTTACTAATGTGACTTATGTGTTATGCAGAATTGAAGAATGAACTAGAACAGATGAGTGAGGTTGAGCCAGAGATATATGATTCCTTGTATGAAGTAGTAGAGGTGAGTCATTTATCTGCAAGATAAAATATTAAGAGGTAGCTTTTGCTGTCTACTTTTTAATATTGAAGTATTGTTCTATGTATTTAGGGATTGATAAGCTGGATTGGAAGAAAGAAGGATTCACTCGCAAAACGTGATGTTGACCACTATTTCTCTAAGTAAGTTGAAACTTTTCAACCAACTCTATGTATATGCAATATACTTCATAGTTTTTTTTTTTTCTCTGCTGTTTATCAATGTGACAGCTGGACTGGAGATAGAGCTTTGAAAGAGCTAAAGGAATTCAATATCACTCGAGAAAACTTCCCAAACTTAAAGGCATGTTTTAACCAAGTAAGTCATTTCTTCTGTGTTATCTGGCTACGCCGCATACCTTTTTACTATGCTTGAATGTGACGTTTTGCTTACTGGTCAAGGCGATCACAAAATCAGAAGCAGCAGAAATTGACCCGGATAAGCCTTATTTGAGTGGGATATCTGTCTCCACACTAGAAGGTTTTTTTTTGCGTCTCACTAACTTTTTTAAGCATTGATCCTTTGTTATGTAATTTTGAAGATGAGAGCTTATTGCAAAATTTTCATGTAGAGTTGTTTGCTACACTTACATACTTCTTTTCAAGAAATGGAAGTCACGTCCTAGATTATGAAATGGGTTTACAACGTTCTGCTAAGAGAGGTACAGCCGTACAAGTGAATGCTTTATAGATATTTATCCGAAAATGTGTTCATTGTTACTTTAATGGAATGCAGGAGATAATGGGTGGACGAATACTTTCAGTTTATGGTGCATGAATCCGTCTGTTGTTTTCAAAGACTTAGCTGATCTGTCTTTATCCATCATTTTAACATCTGGGTAAGCAGTAGTATCTTGTTGCTTACTATTGCTTCTGCAAAGAGTGATTTGCTAAATGTTTCTTGAGCCATCTCCTTCTTGGTTAGGACTTTGTCACCGATGAATTCTTTCTCATCTGAACTTGGGATGCAGTTTGGTACTTGTTTAGAGGCTCCACATGTGATTGATCCTAATATGCAGGTTCCGACTAAAGGCTCTCCACTTAGCAACACTTTCAAGAACTGAATGTATGATTTAACAATATTGTTCCAGGTGTGGGCTGGTGCAATCTCCACTGTTCCTGGTAACTATCCTCTAAACGCAAGTTATAGAACAGCTGAGGCATATGCATTCCAGGTACTTGTTCAAGCTCCTTTTGCCTGTAAATTTGTTATTTGTATTGTGATTCAATATTTTCGTCTGTTGTAAAACGCAATGCTTCTCCTTTGCTTTGAAAGGACGCTCTAGGGAAATCATTGGAAGAAATCTGCACTATTGTACCAGGTGGCTCTCTTGTATTCTTTCCAAGCTATAAGTTGATGGAAAAACTTTGCACACGTTGGCATGAAACTGGACAATGGTCTCGGCTCTGCTTGAAAACAGACCTTTTTATCGGTAAGTAACATCTAACTTCTGTGATCATGTAAAAACTGTTGCAACAAATCCTAAACTGATGCATTCTTATTCTTGGTTGCAGAACCAAGAGGAGGATCCAAGGACGATTTCGAAACTGTTCTCAAGGAATACTATGATTCGATAAGCGGAAAGAACAGATTGATTGGAAGAAATAGCAGCGTTAAGAAAGCAGGGTCTGTTATAACTGAGGCTCAAGATGATTCCAAGAGAGGATCTGCATTTCTTGCAGTATGTAGAGGAAAGGTTTGTTGTTGTTTTTTTTGTCTTAGTTTCTATTATTGATGTTTATTTAAAGGGACCTTATGAGCATCAGAGCATGACATGGTTTGTGTTCAAATTCTACATGTTCCTCTCAGGTTTCAGAAGGGATGGATTTTTCTGATGACAACGCCAGGGCAGTGGTATCCTTTTTTTAAGTCCTCTGCTGCTATAGAAACTAAAGGATATTTTTGATTTATACTACTCAAATTGGTTTATGGATGGAACTGTTAAACCTTGATGATTACGTACAGATAATTGTTGGCATTCCACTTCCAAACTTGTAAGAATCTTTCAGCTTCGTTCGAAATCGTCTTTGGAGGGTAACAGTTTTTCTAACGAATCACTTTCTTGCCAGGGGCGATATTCTAGTCGAGCTAAAGAGAAAATATAATGATACCAACAAATCATCTAAAAACCTTCTTGGAGGGAGTGAGTGGTATTGCCAACAGGCGTATCGTGCTTTAAATCAAGCAGCAGGACGATGTATCCGTCATAGGTTTGATTATGGTGCCATCATATTCTTAGGTAATTTTATAAGACTTCAATATCTATCGAAACGTTTTGTTTTAAATTCAGTTATTGTAGCTCTGAGGTTACCGACAACCAAGGAACAGAGCGTCTATTTCAAAGTGGCTAAGGCATCTATCAAAGTGTATGATAATTTTGAAGCTTCTATGGAAGGACTAAGATATTTTTTCAGCAGTGTCAAGGTTCAAAACAATCTCATTCCTTTACTTGGAACTTTATTACATACAGAACCATTAATATTCTTTGAGAATTTCATGCAGGAGAGAGTTGACAGCAAGATGTTAGAGTCTCATGAGCAGAACTTGTCCTCTGAAAACCAAAGAAATGAATTCGTAAGAAAGGAGAATCAGACTCAGAACAAATCTAGTCATGTGGAACCAAAGCAAACAATACCTGCTCACACATTCATTCAAGTTAAAAGGGAAGCTGAATGCTGCAAAGGAGTCATTGACCTTGACTGCGAGGTCCAACCTGAGCCTGGGTAAGCTTATCAAACCATATCTCTCAAAGTATATAAGATTCGATCACAACATCTCCCAAAGTATAATTGTCCTAAACTTAAAAGCTGTCATGTACAGGTATTGTGAGGAGTCATCGGTGACCAACTGTGATGAAGATCCAGAAACATCTTTTGTCTCTGGTATGATCAATGGTATTGCAACAGCCAGACCATGTTCTAGCTCGAAGTATGAAAGCTCTAGCCTAGAAACAGGTCTGAGATCTCTGAAGTCTCCTGATCAATTCTTAAAACGGCATGTATCTAATGCAAATTTCAGAAGATCTCCTCTTGGAGCTGAATCGTCTGTAACTCCTGAGAGATATTCCATTGGTGATATGCGTAATATGACTCTAGAAGCAGAGTCACCTTTGAACATGAGTGTTAATTCACATGTTTTGAAGAGAAGAAAGTTTACTACATCTCCAATCATCATTGACCTTGAAGAAGAAAACAGTAATGCTCCTGACAATAGACCCGAGGATCACACGAGTTTCACTAGAAGAATTGAATTTGGGTTTCCAGAAGTGGATCAGAGAGTGATGAGGATATCATGTTCACTCTGCAGAAGTACATTAAGTCACCCTGAGAACAACTCATATCCCATATGCATGTTGACTTCGTCGTCCAAAACCTATTTGCTGTCTCTTCTGAAAGAAACATCAGGAACAGGTTCTGCAGAAATGCCAACAAGTGTTTCAGTTATCATGACAGATTGCTCATTGGTTAATCAGAGACTCTGCACAAATTCTGAAAGCTCAAATGGTCAGGGTATTTGGTGCCAGCAAGATGGATGTGTTTTCAAAACTATCTTCTGCCCTTTCTGTAGTGTCCCAAACACCTGCCTTGGAATGCAAGTCATGGCTACTGATTCATCAAACGTCCAGTTTATGAGCAAAGTAAGCTTCACTTTAGTTAGTGACTGATTCATGAGAGTGCATTGTCTTGATATTAAGATCTAGTTTTACTTGTTTTGCAGATTTTGTTCTTTGCTGATCATCTAGAAGTCACGAATGATGCTGCAAGCAAGGAAACAAGGTTAACGCACAAGGTATCTACTCTTGCATAACATTAAGTCCT
>Ga0041059_1000221_pt1 | contig 38000 bp, 38 predicted proteins | sample AraColnosormetaG_FD_56232 | JGI IMG/M metagenome (GOLD analysis project Ga0041059, IMG submission 56232) | Arabidopsis roots microbial communities from North Carolina, USA - Col MF nosort | ecosystem: Host-associated > Plants > Roots > Unclassified | place: USA: North Carolina | collected...
AAAAAAAAAAAAAAATCGAAACTTTCCAAATCAAATCTGATAATCTCGTACCCAAAGAAACCTCAAACACAGAAAAAAATACCACTCCACTCAAAAAAACAAAAAAAACAGATCCAATCATCGATAAAAACAAAGTAGAGAAAACGTCAAGGGCTAAGGTCTAAAGAGAAAGTTGTAGGCACCTGTTGCTCCGAGAGAGGCTTGCACTGCATGAGCTGCGAGATCTGCTCATCAAGATCAATGGTTGCGTCCGTCGGAATAGAATTCGCGCCCATTTTCGTTAATTCGTCTCTCGTCCGATCCGGAAAACAGATCAGGAAACAGGACTAGGTTTCCAAATTAGGGGAAGTCCTAACCCTAAATTGGATGGAATCTGCGTATTCTTCGCCTTTTTTCCCCCACTTTCTCTCTCTCTCTCTCTCTCTCTCTCTCTCTCTCTCTCTCTCTCTTCTTTGTCTCTTCGCTTTGTGTGCAGTGAAAGAAGATCGAATTTTGAGAAGGCGCGTGAGGAGAGAAGCGAGTGGTTTGTATCTTTCGAGCTCTTTCTTTTGCTATTACCATAATACCCCTCTACTTTAATTGGTGCAATAGCCATCACCGGTTTAATACTAACTTCTACGGTTTAACTGAACCGGTTTCAGCTTATATAATCGTCTCGAGAGACTTTTGCCTTCGCTTCATAAAGCTCTCTCTCTCTAGTCTCACAGTCTCGCTCTCTCTTTTTTATCTCTGTGATGGCGACGAGATTTGATACCGGTGAAAGTATTGGGTCGGGGAAAACTTCGATTTCTCGGGATGAATTTGCAGAAGACTCGCTAAAGATCGTTTCTTTGCCGCCGGTTGAGAACGACGACTCTGTTGAAGAGATGATAAGCCCAAAGAAGCAAGTAAAGTCTTCGCCTTTTACTTCTGTTTTTGAGAAGGATGGAGAAATCATCCATTCGGATTCTATTGACATTTCTTTCTCCGAAACGACTCTTGAAGAAACCGTGGCGATGAATGTGGAGTGTCCTGGAGTAGTAGTAGTCTCTGTACCTGAAAATGGTTCCACGATTCTTGAAGAGAATAAGGTTGGTGAAGAGATTAAGGAAAGCTCTGAGATTTCTACTACAGAAGGCGATCGACTTGGAGATGATGTGCTCAAGATAAAGGATGTTGTTGAGACTGATGGGTTCGTCGTATCTATCTCTGATATGAAAGAAAGTTTGAACTCGGAGAAGAAGGGACAAGATTCTGATGGTCAGAGGATTGTGGAGGCTGAGAAGATAATATTGTTCGCTGAAATCGGAGATGGTTCCACGTTTCTTGAAGAGAATAAGGAACTGCAACAGATTAAGGAAGTCTCTGAGATTTCTACAGAAAGTGATCAATTTGGAGATGATGTGTACAAGATAGAGGATGATTGCGTCGGTTCTATCTCTGATATGAAAGAAATTTTGAACTCTCAGAAGAAGGGACAAGATTCTGATGTTCAAATACTTTGGGAGACTGAGAAGAAGAATGATGGGGACACGCTCGCTAGGGCTTCTGATATCCATAAGATCGAAAAGAATGGAAATGGGTCTAAAGATCAGCGTGAGAAGGTGGAAAGAGTGAGAGTTAAGGATAATGCATTTGTTGGAAGATCTGTGAATATTGATTTGGTTGATGATACTGCGTTGTTTGATGTTGTTCCTTTCTACAAGAAAGGTAAAGATCATTCTAAGAGACCAGTAACTGCACACACTGATAAGGATGCACCAAGAAAGCATAAGAAAGTTGGAGTAGAGAAACCGATTGATAAGGGAAATGCTTCTAGCATTGTTGAAAGGAATGCGTCAACCAAAGTTTCTGACTTTCGTAACAGTGGAGAAATGAATGGGAAGCAGTTGCGGATAATGTACTCTAGGAACCAAATGGAGTCGATGAGGTATGCCCACATTGCGAATCAGAAGAAACTGTGGAGTGACTTGTATGCTAGACTCCTACCTGAGCTGGTGACTGAGTACGAAGGTTTGAAGAATCACAAGAGTATCCTCGGTAACCCTCCACTTACTTTACTTTTATCTTAGCTGCTGCATTTTGTGGTGTTGCCTGTTTTTAGTTGAACATGTTGAGGAAACTTTTAGGTCTAATAGAAATATGTCACTCCAAGTTAAGATTACTTAGCTCATGTATAACCTTAAGCTATATCTGCTGCATTTTTGTTTGTGTGTGTCACTCAAATGGCTTTTTCTTTGCTACGGTTTTATGGTGATTTCCTTCTCTAATGGTCATCTCAAAGTGACAAATCCAGTCGGGCTTAGTGTCTGCGACTCTTTCAGCAGTGGTTGTTCCTAAGTATCTTTTTGATAGGGGCCGTTTGTTTTCTTTTCCACAGGTCCCATATCGGCTGTACCAAGACGAACCCGTCTCTTTGTACATTGACCTGAAGAAATCTGTCGAAGCCTGTGTTTCATAAATCCTGTGTTCACCAATTTTTCCTTTTCTAAGAAACAATACATTCTTTCTGTATATAGATTCTTTAGTTCAGATTGTTTAAAGGGGTCTAGAGAGTTTGTTTGGTTCAAAGTGTGTATGGCCATGATTTTATCGGCTAAAAAGTTGTACATGTTCATACATCTTCAATAAAAATCAATACCTTTGAAAGCTAAATCTTTTTGATGGGCTTAGTTCTTTTCTTTGTTTTTATTGGTTTCTTCAATAGAAATCAAAACTGAGATTCCAAGAAAATGTGACTTTTTGTTTCTTCATGAGAACATTTAGGCAAGGAATTGATGACTTAACTACTTGAAGAAGACTATGTTGTAAAAGAGGAGAAAACTGAAGATAATGACGATTACAATAGCATTTTGAGGCCTGCGTTTGCTGTGGATGGAGAACCTGATTTCGATTCTGGACCACCAGAAGACGGGATTGAATATTTAAGACGAGTCAGGTATATATGTCACTCTGTTTCAATCTTTCTGTGTATCTGCATTTAGGCATATATGGTTAAGTTGTTTCCATCATTTAAGGTGGGAGGCTAAGCGAATTCCAAATGTAAAAGTAGCCAAGGTAAGTGGAAGCAAGTACAGAGAGAAAGAGCAAAGTGTTTACATGCCACAAATTCCCAGAGCACCTGCAACCGGTGAAGGAATGGGAGGACTCGTTGCTTTCCGACTTCTCACACATTCGTCTGGTATTCCTTTCTTCCAACTTGCATACTTATCAGTGTTTCTCTTAACGGACAAGTAATGACTTTAAGTTTTATGGGTTTTTCACAGGCTTTAAAACAAAATGGCAACGAGTCTTTAGGAGATGTACTCATGGAGATATTCAGTAAACGTCCCCACACAAACATTGATGAGTCATTTGGTGGGATGGTTTCAGAGATACAAGGAATGGACTCAGTGACACGGGTATCAAAGCTGAGAAAGCGGATATGTTTGGTGAAAAGGAGAGCGGTTTAGAGAGTAGCGACTGCAAATGGGTAGTAGCATTATGTGCATCAGTGGACACTCCTCCGGATGCTGATACTAGTGCTTGTCTCAGAGCTCTTGTGAGAAAGTGTGCGAGTCTTCGTGCGTTAGAGGTTGGAGTCTTGGAGATGAACAAGTTATCATTATGGCAAATATGCTCATCACCATCGCAGGCAGATATTTTGGCCAAATGGAATGAGAGGAGAAGTGTGTTTACAACAGTTTAAATTTTAAATTCATTAAAAACTAAAAGAAAGAGAGTTCAACATAAGTCGCCGACATACAATCCAGAACGAGAAAACTAAACCGACACGCAAGTTGAAAGATTGATGAAAACGGGACGCAATCTGGTTTGATAAGAGAAGAACAAAAAAGTCAAAATAATTAAAAAATATCTCTCGACCTCTCTTTTCTCTCTATTGATTCTATCGCTCTGCGCATTTGTATCTTGCTCTGTCTCCGATACCAAAAGGTAATTCAAAGGAATTTTAGGGTTTACCGTTGATTTCTTCGATTCGATTTTTTGGGACGTGTTTTGAGGATTCTTCTATCTCTGGGTTTACGCTGATTGATTTCGAGAGCTGTAGCTAGGGTTATCTGCTACTCTTTGTTGCAAATTTTGTTTTTGTTATTCCTTTTTGAGGTGAACATTGTTCTTCTCTTTGCGTGATTCTGTTGGCATTTGTCTTGTTATATTCTTCGTTTGATTATATGCTCTTCTCCGAAGACTGGACTTTTGTTATTCGGTCGATTCGATTATGATGTTTTTTGAGGTTTTGATAGGGCTTCGTTATTTAAAGATGTTCCTAGCTGCTTGCTATTGATATCCGTGGAGTGCTATTGTTCTAACTGAAACCCATCTTGTAACTTTCCAGGTTTTTGTATTCTATTGAAGATTATAAACTAAAGGGAGGAGCTTTGAGAATTTGATTGTTGATATCCAAGGATTTGCAAGCTAGTTTTTTTTTTACGACGTTATACTTTTCGATTATGAGTGCATCATGGGCTGATGTAGCTGACTCAGAGAACACGGGTTCTGGGTCTTCTAATCAGAATTCTCATCCTTCACGACCTGCTTATGTTCCTCCACATCTAAGGAACAGGCCAGCAGCTTCTGAGCCTGTTGCTCCATTGCCAGCTAATGATCGTGTAGGTTATGGTGGTCCACCTTCTGGCTCTCGATGGGCTCCTGGTGGTAGTGGTGTTGGTGTTGGAGGTGGTGGTGGTTATAGGGCTGATGCAGGTCGTCCTGGCTCTGGCTCTGGCTATGGTGGACGAGGAGGTGGTGGTTGGAACAACAGAAGCGGAGGGTGGGACCGTAGGGAACGTGAAGTAAACCCCTTTGAAAATGATGATTCCGAACCAGAACCAGCTTTTACTGAGCAGGATAATACGGTTATTAATTTTGATGCCTATGAAGATATTCCGATTGAGACCAGTGGGGATAATGTGCCTCCTCCTGTTAACACATTCGCAGAGATAGATCTCGGGGAGGCATTGAATCTAAATATCCGTAGATGCAAATATGTTAAGCCAACACCTGTTCAGCGTCATGCGATTCCGATATTGCTTGAAGGGAGGGATTTGATGGCCTGTGCTCAGACAGGGTCGGGGAAGACAGCTGCTTTTTGCTTTCCAATCATTAGTGGAATAATGAAAGATCAGCATGTACAGAGACCCCGTGGTTCACGAACAGTCTACCCTCTTGCAGTTATTCTCTCACCAACAAGAGAGTTGGCAAGTCAGGTTGGGGTTCTCTTCTGATGTCAAGATTCTTCGCTTTGGTAGAAGTTAGTTAGTTTCTCATATCTTGTTCTAATGATTTTTGGCAGATACATGATGAGGCTAAAAAGTTCTCTTACCAAACTGGTGTGAAGGTGGTTGTTGCATATGGAGGAACACCTATTAACCAGCAGGTATGTAATGAGCAAATAGTTTGTTTTTTTCTACTTTTTTGTTTGAACTTTTGATTTCTGAGTTTTGTTTCATGCGTCTGTCACTGCTGTCTGTTTTGTGTCGTCTCTTAGGCTGATTGTTTTGGGTTAAGCATGTTCGTTTCTAAGGCTGCTTAACTTAGTTAAAAGCATGTTTTGGTTTGGAGCCAGCATTTTTCTATATTAAGGATTTATCAATATATGACATGCAGAAGCATTGCTATATGTCGTAGCTGTATCTATGTGTTACTTAATCTGTTTTCAAAAGTCAACATGTTGATCTTGTGTCTTGTTGTTTGTGCAGCTCCGGGAACTTGAGAGGGGAGTCGATATTCTTGTGGCAACGCCTGGTCGATTAAATGATTTGCTCGAGAGAGCTAGAGTCTCAATGCAGATGATTAGATTTTTAGCTCTTGATGAGGCCGATAGAATGCTTGACATGGGTTTTGAACCACAAATTAGAAAGATTGTCGAACAAATGGACATGCCTCCACGTGGAGTTAGACAGACACTGTTGTTTAGTGCTACATTTCCAAGAGAAATTCAGGTTGGTTACTTGTCTGTAAATCACTTTTTCTTTATTCACCTTCTCATTGGTTGAAATATCATTTTTAGTGAACTTCTTCACTTTCTGACTACTACCCCTGCCTTGCTCCGAATTTTTATTTAAGTTTCTTTGCCATGTGTGTTGATTCTTGTGTTCCATACTTTTTCCTTGCAAATTATCTGCTTGTTACATTTTCTATGTTGGGGTTTTGTCGTAACAACCTTCTGTGTCCAGTTATATCCATTTGGTCCTCTGAAAAAAATGAGGGGGAAAAAGAAATGTCCAACTTAAACTGAAAGTGTATGTGAATAGTATATACAAAGCTATATGCATGGTTTCTGCAGAGGTTATATCTTTTCTGAGAGAGGTTTTCTTGTTGTAAAGCTGATTACATGACTTTTAGTCCTACTATTATTCTAGCTAGGCTATGCAGGGGTAAATTTATCCATTTTTATAAAACGATGGTCAATGCCAGTTAACTGACATGGTATTAATAGTTCTATGTGTCAGAAGATTATATGCCACTTCATTAATGGATGATGGTGAACCTATTATGGCAAGCTTTAGATTAATGAAGTTTCATACTTTTGTTTCCTGATTAAGCTGCATAATATAGAATGTTTCTGCATAATCACTTGCAAATTTTAAAAGATTGTATTGTTTCATGTGCAGAGACTCGCAGCTGACTTCCTAGCAAATTATATATTTTTGGCTGTGGGTAGAGTGGGTTCAAGTACCGATTTAATTGTCCAAAGGGTTGAGTTTGTCCTTGACTCTGACAAAAGAAGTCATCTCATGGACCTGCTTCACGCTCAGAGAGAGAATGGCATCCAAGGCAAGGTACAAACTGATACTCCTCTTTTGTTTGGAAGGAATCATCTATTGTTTAGTTCATGATTTATTACCAAAGTAGCTGGTCTTGCCTCAATATTTCAACATGCTCCTTCATACTTTCTGATGATTGTATTCTTTCCATATTTTCAGCAAGCCCTGACCTTAGTTTTTGTGGAGACAAAGAGAGGAGCTGACTCTTTGGAAAATTGGTTGTGCATCAATGGGTTTCCAGCAACCTCCATTCACGGTGACAGAACACAGCAGGTTTGTTATTCAACTTAAAGCTGAAAATGTTGTATGTTAATGTGGACATCAAAATCCAGTCGTACAAATTCATTATTGAGACCAAAGAGAAGATCTCGTGTTAAAATATAGTTCATTGAACTAAAGCTTAAACATAAGTCAAAATCTGAAGGAAAAACTATTGAAATGCACTCTTTGATCATCATTATCAATAAGTGTTAGGAACTAAGTTATTGTGTTGCTATATATGCATTGAAGGAAAGAGAAGTGGCATTGAAAGCCTTCAAGAGTGGGAGAACACCGATTTTGGTTGCAACTGATGTAGCAGCACGTGGCCTTGACATTCCCCACGTGGCTCATGTGGTCAACTTCGATCTGCCAAATGACATTGATGACTATGTCCACCGTATTGGACGAACAGGACGTGCTGGCAAATCAGGACTAGCAACTGCCTTCTTCAACGATGGCAACACCTCACTGGCCAGACCGCTCGCTGAGCTGATGCAAGAAGCTAACCAAGAAGTCCCTGAGTGGCTCACTCGGTATGCGTCACGGTCCTCTTTTGGTGGTGGTAAGAACCGGCGGTCTGGTGGTCGATTTGGTGGCCGTGACTTTAGAAGGGAAGGGTCTTTCGGTAGCGGTAGAGGAGGCTATGGCGGTGGAGGAGGAGGGTATGGCGGCGGAGGAGGCTATGGTGGTGGAGGAGGCTATGGCGGCGGAGGAGGCTATGGTGGTGGATATGGTGGTGCTTCAAGTGGTGGATATGGTGGAGAACCTCCAAGTGCTTGGGACTAAGCTTCCAATGTTCTTTTTGTTTTGGTTACAACTTTTGACAAAAAAAATATTTCTTCTACATTCACAAAGAGAGTATGTATTGCCCCTTACACCTATGAGATTTCACTCAGGAGATGGATATATAACAATTGTTGATGTTTTAGGTGTTTTGATCTTTTTAGGCTATTATTAGGGGTTGTCATAAAAACAGTCATCAGTTTCACAGTTTCTTTATAATTGAGGATCAAAATGAGAGAAGATTTTGACAGATTTTTCCCGAATCCAACTCATAAATACTACTATGTTACTTGTAGTCACTAAAATGTAGTTTATATTTAAATCATTTGATACGTATTTAAAATGTGCTAGTGAGTAATTAACAGCTCTTCATTTCAAATGGTGAAAAAGAAATTACAACAAACTGATCTTATTGTAAACTATTGAACATGACTACATGAGTGGTTGAATCAGGACTTTGTGGCATTCTTAGCCTCTTCTGCTTTACCCTCTACGAACTCAGCCGCCTTGTTTCCGGCTTCTTTTCCTTTCTCAGTCACATAATCCAAAGCTTTCTTAGCTTCCTCAGTCGCAGTTTCATTGGCTTCAATGGTTTTCTCAACAATGTAGTCTTTTGTTTTCTCGCCATCCGCCAAGGCCTCCTTCGTCTTATCCGTCACGAAATCAGAAGCTTTCTTTCTATATATATATATATATATGTTAAGATTCATTATTGACAAACGATTTTAAAAACATATATCTACACCATGGAAACTCAATCCTCAACAAGGCCATTATAGTTGATTATAGTATGTATAAAACTGTTATGATGGGATTAACCAAAATAAAATAACTATCATGGCGAGTACGTAATGTATATGAGAGTTTTTGCGAGTACACATGAAGATAGCCTTAGTCACGAGAAAATTTGTTAAAAGAAAAGAATATAGACTCACGTGGCTTCGTTGAGGTCATCGAGGATGTTGCCGTCACTTTTAACGGCGTATATCAACGACTTCTTGCGCTGAGCAACGACGACGAGCTCACTCTTCCGGCCAACTCTGACGGTACCAACACCACTCTGCTTTGCTCCTACGTTGTGGAAAGAAGAACCCATGCCACTGAGAACAGCTCCTGATAAAGACATCGCCATGAGGACTCTTAAAGATGTTTTTTGGGAGGAAAATAAATACAAGAAAGAGTTTTAAGATGGAGAAAGTGAGATGAGAAAAATCTAACCTCCAATAGTATCGTTTTATAGATCTCTCGACCAATGAGAATCCAAAACTACACGTGTGAGTGCTAGATATTTTTGCGCATTGCTATTATCTTTAACTATCGAATAAGAAGAGTTTTCGTTGGTTCGTACTAGTTACGTGTAACCATTTCTATGGTTACCAAAAGAAAAAAGAGGTCGGCCATCAAGTTGTGGTTATAACCGTTATACACATGTTAGCATTTTTGGCTACGATATTTACATGTTAGCATTTCTGTTTTATTTGCAACTTTCAACATTAATAACTAGACTCGATAGAGATATATATATAAAGGAAAAATGTATTAGTCGTTAAGCTGAAAATGTACAAGTCTTTGTGTATGTCTATTTAGTCATTTTTAGCAATTAGCTAGGTTAAAACAACTTTTAACATTTTTTCAATTAAGTACAAACTGTAGTTAAACTACTAATAGTATATAGATATATTTCTAAGAACCTAATACTCCAATGTTAAATAAACAAAAACAAAAACTCACACTTCAATGCCTAATTGTTATACTATAATTATAAATACCAATGTTACTTTCAAATATAACTATTTTGCTCAACAGCAAAAACGCTATTTACAATGCCTAATATTTTTTTTTTTGATAAATATGAAATAGAGCATGTACCAGCCAAGAATGAGCTTATTAGATATGTCCCACATTGGTTGGGTATGTGAGTAATGTGCTCCTTAATTATGTGGTGTGGCATACCGACTTCTAGATGATATGTTTGTGACGGGAGATGAGGTGATAATTTGTTGGTGCCGGACCATAATTTTTCCTTCCACGGATTGTAATTCACTGCTTGGAATGGCTAAGTGGATCAATGTTGATTACAAGCCACCAAATTTTGAAGTTTTTGGTACAACAATGTATCATACCAATTCGATGTCATACCAAACAGTAAATAGTGGACATGCGAAGAAAAAAAGCAGTTCCTCTTTTATTGGTTCGTCACAAAAGAGACAAGGCTATCGATCTCCCATATGCTCTCATCCTTTCACCGTTGAAAGACTCTAGACGGCGATGTTACTTATAATTACTCATTATTTAATTTTGTCTATTGAATATTTTGCAAAACATTAAAGAATGTGACGGTGACTGTGGATACCATATCTTATTTCAGTTGTGATGTGAAATTAATAGAAATTACAACAGACTCATCTTATTGTAAGTACTATTAAACATGAAGAGAGAGGATATGGATCAATATATCTACGAGTTTAAGTGCTTGAAATTAACTGATTAGGTAAGACCCTACTTTGTGGCATCCTTAGCCTCTCCTGCTTTACCCTCCGCGAACTCTGCCGCCTTGTTTGCGGCTTCTTTTCCTTTCTCCTCCACATACGCCGCAGCTTTCTCAGCTTCTTTACCCAATGTATCTGCGGTTTCACTGTTTTTTTCAACAACGTAGTCTTTCGCTTTCTCACCATCTGCTAATGCCTCTTTTGTTTTATCCGTCACGAAATCTGAAGCTTTCTTTCTATATCATTTTCAAATTAAAATTTATTTTAGTATTTATCAAAGGTTTCAAAACACATATCCAAAAGTAGTCAACAGAATCATCAAATAAACTTAGAGCTATACATGTAAACTAGAAAAATAGAGATATATAATGTACGGTATATGAATCTTTATCTTTGATAATAGTCAAATATGATCATAAAATAAGTTCAAAACAAACATATTTCCACTAAAATCTATACTAATATAGTATACCATAAACATTGCCTGCTAAGATCCTTACTTATGAGGCAAGATACTAAAAGAAGAAAGAATGTAGACTTACGTGGCCTCGTTGAGGTCATCGAGGATGTTGCCGTCACCTTTAGCGGCGTAGATCAACGACTTCTTGCGTTGAGAAACGACGACGAACTGAGTTTTCTGGCCGACTCTGACAGCGCCGAAGCTGCTCTGCTTGGCTCCGCTGTGGAAAGAAGAAGCCATACCAGTGAGAACAGCTCCTGAGAAAGACATCGCCATGAGAGAGATCTTTAAGATGTGAGAATAAAAAGAAGTTTTTGTTTGGAAATGAAAGGAGGAGTTTTTAGATGAACAAAGTGAGATGAGAAGAATCTAATCTCCAATAGTATCGTTTTATAGATCGATAGACCTATTACACTCCAAAATTACACGTATTAAGAGTAAGATATTTTTTGCACATTACCGAGTTTCTGTTCGTTCTTTTCAGGCCACGTGTAATCATATTTGTGGTTTTCAGAAAGAAGAAGAAAAAAAAAGCAGGTCGGCCATGAAATTGTGGCTACATACAAATTGCATTTTTGGTAACAAAAACTTACATGTTAGCATTTCTAGATTTCTTTTTTTCAATTTCCAGTACTACTTAAGAGGGTCGTTCTCATTTCCTTCACGTGTATTTATTGACGTTTGTTGTTAAATTTGTAATAGAAACAAATGTATGTCGGCCAACAAGTTAATTTGGGTTTGCAAGCCCAAATCTACCAAAAGCCTACACAAAATAAACCGACAAGGTTGCAAGCCTAAATGTAAAACTAATAGCCCAAATGAGTTGAAACCACAAACCATTTTTTACATGCTGAAAATAATCTTATCTCGTTTAAGAATTTTACAGTGGTATAGAATTCAATTCTCATAGAAGGCGAATATATACGGATTAATTTAAATAAATTTATGCCATTGTCTAACGTTTCTTGTGGATTTTTGTTGTGAAAAGATTGTCAATTGTAAAAAAAAAAAGGTTAAAATCATTACTTGTAATAGAATCGTTTCGTAATAATTTTTCTCTCTGATGTATTTCCTTAAAGAAAAAAAAAATTGGAATTCTGATCATAGATCAGTCTTTAAAAAAAAAAGTCTAGAGAATCTGACGGACAGTAACATCTCCTAATTCAATATGAAATAGAAAATGCAATAATTTAATTTTGTAAAAATTTAAAATGAAGTCCATTAAAAAAAAAGTCTAAAATAAATTCAACGGACAAGATCTATTATTACTTGTGAACAGCGGTAGATTATGGAGCGTGCTTACACTCTCTCGACGTTTATAAGTCACAGACTTGAAAAAACCCTAAAGCTACCAAAGTTTCCTTTTTAACTCTCTCTATCTGTCGCTGCAACTTTTCAAGAGATTCGTTTTTTTCTAGGGTTTTTAATTACAGTTCAAAGTTACCAAAAACCTTGAGAGATACTAAGAGATTCGAAGCATAATAACTCTTGTTGTTGTTCCGAAGATGCAACCAAAAACAGAGTTCGTGAAGTTCTTGAGAAAAGGTGCGTATGGATCAGTCGATCTCGTCAAGTACATCAAACGCGACGATAACGCTTTGCCTCTTTACGCCGCCGTGAAAACCGCCGAATGTGAAGACTACAACTCTCTCGAAAGAGAAATTCAGATTCTATCCAAACTTGAAGGATGTCGAAGGATCGTGCAATGCTATGGGAATTATACTTTAGAAGAGGACTTCGATGTCGGTGGATTCCGAGTCTACAAGATGGTTATGGAGTACGCAGCTGCAGGGAGTTTATTCAGTTTCATGGACAGTTACAAAGATAGAAAGTTACCGGAAACGATGATTAAAGACTTTACTCGTATGATTCTTCAAGGATTAGTCTCTGTTCATAGACTCGGTTATGTTCATTGCGATCTAAAACCCGATAATCTACTTGTCTTTCCATGTAGACAATCTTACGAATTGAAGATTTCAGATTTCGGGTCTTCGAGAAAAGTCGGAGAATATTCTGATTGCTGGGATGTTGATTTGCCGTTTGTTGGAACGCCTGTTTACATGTCGCCAGAATCAGTCCGTAGCGGCGTGGCTGAGAAAGCCCTAGATTTGTGGTCGTTAGGGTGCATAGTATTGGAGATGTATACCGGTGTGATTCCATGGTCGGAGGTTGAATTTGAGGATCTTGCGCCTGCTCTATCAAAAGGTAAAGCGCCGGAGATTCCAAAGAGTTTACCGTGTGATGCAAGGAAGTTTCTAGAGACGTGTTTTTCAAGGAACCCTAAGGAGAGAGGAAGTGCTTCGGATTTATTGTCTCATCAGTTCTTGCGTGGTGAAGTGGTCTCCGGCTTCTCGCTTCCGCCGTTGAAGTTGAAGATTAAACTAGCACCGGAGAAACCGACGAATGTTTCGAAGAAGCCCTTGAAGCTAAAGATTATCCCACCAAAGCCCCCACAGTTTAAGAAAGGTGGGATTAAACCCTTGAAGTTGAAGATTATGCCTTTGAAGCCTCCAGCTTCTAGTTTCGTTTCTGTTCAATAGTCTGTTGAAAATTCGTATCTGTTTCTTAGTTTAGAATTGTAGATCAAGTTACATAATGTTACCAAAATGTAGATCTCAATTCACAATGTGTGTTACACCATTAACTATGAAATACAGTTTTGCTTGAATAATTTCGTTTCGTACACTCATATATGCAGAAAAGCTCATTCCTTTTTGAATACCAAATACCATTCTTGCTTCTCTATGCTTTGCCTATCATCAATTCTTCTTTGTCTGCAACAAAGTTTGGGTCTCTATATGTGGGACATTGGGATAATTATTTGTAGCAGTCAATTTGTTTGTTACAATGCCTGAGAGAGTCCTTTAATACCAATATGAGTCGTATATTACAAGGATCACTACAACTTAGTTTTGTAGAGTAGATAAAGGTTGGTACAGTTTCATTTCAAAGGAAACCACTAATATATTCTTCAAACTTCTTAACAGAAACAGAACTTTTTTTGTTATTTACCACAAAACTCTGTCAAACAGAGCTTCTTGTTATTTACATACAAAAAAACAAAAGACCTTTTTAAGTAAAGCAAAAACACACCAAAACATTTCTCCATTATACATTACTTTTCAACGTTGTCCATGTTCCCGTCTCATATAGTCAGGATCAGTAGTTCCATGCTCATGTGTCCTCACAGGCGCATCACCAATCACTATGTTCTTTGTCGTCTGTGCAATCTCAGCTATAGTCTCGCCGATTGCCCCAAGCACCCCTCCCGCTCCAACCCCTTCTTCTTCAACATATCTCTCACTGCCTCTTCCTCCTCCGTATTCTTCTCCAACGTCTCTCCTTGCTTCTTCGACCGTGCCTTTTGGTCCATATCCGAAGACATCTTTCTCACTCCCTCTTCCGTACTCTGCCTCCCCAACATCTCCCCTCCCTTCTCCGGGTATTCCTTTTGCTCCATAGCCGTAGACATCTTTCTCACTCCCTCTTTCTTCCCCGTACTCTTCTCCAAAGTCTCTCCTTGCTCCTGAGACAAACCCTGGTTGCTTTTCTTCCTCACCTCCCTCAAAACAAATCCAAAACACAGTTTCTTGAGTAACACGAAACACCACCATACTACAATGAGCTAAAACGATCTAGCTTTACTATTCAAGTTGTGCAATACCTGATGCATCTCTTGGTCTCTGTGTTGAGCTTCCTCTTTCTTCCTCGCCGTATACCCAACCACCGTATCAGCAGCCACTGCAGCTTTCTCCTTAGTCAAGTCCACTGCCTTAGATCCTACTTCCACCGCCTTATGCCCTGCGTACCCCACAGCACCTTCCACTGTACCTGCAACCGCTTTCGTCCCTTGCACCACTTTCTCCGTGGTGAAATGTGCCGCTGTCCACCCAACCGCAGCGGCTTTCTCAGCTGCCACTCCTGCATAATGTGCAGCTCCTTTTCCTCCTTCCACTGTCGTTTCTTTTATGTACCCAGCTGCTTCACCGGCTTTCTGAACAGTATAATCTTTAGCTTTTGCTGTCATTGAAGCTGCCTCTTGCCCTTTCTGAGCTGCAACATTTCCGGCTTGTTTTCCTGTCTCTGTCATGTATTCTGAAGCTCTCTGAGCTTTCTCAGCTGCAACATCTTTAGCTTCCACAGCTTTCTGAAGAGTGTAATCTTTAGCTCTCGCAGCCTGTTCAGCCGCTGTGCTTCCTGTTTCCTTCATATACTCGGAAGCTCTCTGAGCTTTCTCCGCCGCAGTCTCTTTAGCTTCAACAGCTTTCTGCAGAGCATAGTCTTTTGCTCTCGCCGCCTGTTCAGCTGTCATATTTCCAGCTTCTTTTCCTTTCTCTGTTGCATACTCGGAAGCTCTCTGAGCTTTCTCACTCGTAGCACTGCCCGCTTTCTGAGCACCTTCTCCTACACTTTCCTTAGCTTGCTGTCCTTTCTCGGCTACCGTATCTTTTACGCTACGACCACCAACACCACCTGCTGATTCTTTACCTTCACGTTCTCTCATCTCCTCACCTCCGGCAGCCAAAAGCTCAGCATGTCGTGCTTTCTCCCCATGAAAGCCATGTACACCACTCTCTTTTTCCTCACCTCCACCACCGCCACCAACAGCCCCAACGTGAGAAACACGGACACCACTGTCCCGCCCTTTTCCCACCATTTCTTCACCTCTTCCTCCACGAGCTTCTTGTCCACTATGGCTCAAACTCTCCTTAGCCTTGTTATACCTTTCCTCTGCTGCTTTTATACTATCCATTGACTTCTGCTGAGCATTGGCTCTATACCCATGAATATCCTCTAGCGACGCCTTCTCATGCTCCTCTTTCTCATCCTTCTTCTTCCCTGTTCCTGAATCGCTGCTAGTAACGAATTTTCCAACGGAGTGAGGCATCTGAGTCCTCTTCATCTTCGTCTCTCCCTCTCCTTCATCAGAAACCGGCATGTTACTCCCCTTGTCTGAGAGAGACACGAACTGTGTCCCACCACCTTCTGTTTGATGCCTGTGTGTGTCGGAATCTTTGCCTTTTTCGGCCATGGACTCGAAATGACTCGTCATCTTTGGGACTCTGTCTTTCTCCACCTGAACTTCTCTCTCCGTCACCTTGTTTTCTCTCCTTGCTTGCTCTGACGCCATTGTTAATGCTAACGATCACTTCCAAAAACACAGTTTTACTTTCAAGATGATAGTTTGATAATGCTTTTTTCTGTTTTCTTTATCTTTGTTGATTCTTATCGAGCTGCTTAAGTCCTGCTTTATAATCATAGAACCGAAAAGACAAAATTTGGGCGGTCATGAAGATTGGAGAAAGGTGTGTGACGTGTTGAGTTTACTATTGAAACGTGTAGGAGAGGCACGATGACTCAGCTTGTGGGAAGAGATCAGTTTCAATATTAGCGAGCCAATAGTCTTGCTTTCCTCCACGTATCTTTCCGTACATGTGCACGTGGAGTCTTTCCGGTGCACTTTTGCCTCTCATAGTCTCATGATTTTATCTCTACTACGAACCAGCCGACCACTTCATCAGATATGGGCTTCTTCAGGCCCGCCCACTCATCTCTATTAGGCCCAATATATCTTACTCTAAGCCCCCATTTAGCTTATTACTCGGAAAATTTCATTAGCATACTAAATTCTTCATCCTCCGTTGTATAATCTTTTCTTGACATGTTTTCTCATTTCACAGAGTCAAGTGCGTTGGTCTTATTTAAGAGTTGTTTCAGTCAAGAAACAAACAACCATAGTGAAAGATAACTAAAAATAATTGATTGTTGTTTTAAGTTAACTTATACATTGATGAGAAAGGAATTAATTAAGAAGAGAAAAGAGTAGAGTAAAAGAGCAAGTTCCAAGTATCAGGCAAACCAGGGAGACACCAATGGCTACAGTCATTACCAGGATGGTTCCCACTGAAAGCAGAAGGATGAGCATCTTTACGAAGCTGAGACAGACCGGTTATATCGAGCCAATGGACCGGTTTCTTCAATCTCCTCATCACTTTGTTTAGAATCACCCAAGCCATTGGTGTCCCTCCTGGATACTTCCTTCCGTAAAATGGCTGCGTTTGACTCCTACATGAGTTCATTGGCTCTCCCCAATCCTTTCCCCTGCAAAACAATAATGGGTTTAGATGATTTTATAAGTGAAGTAATTGCTTAATTTGACATAACTAAACCGACTTATAGAGAACAATAAGATTAGATGAAAGGATGTATGTTTACTCGTAATGAGTAGGAGACACGCCGTTGAAGAAGACTTTAGTCTTAGAAGGATCGACGTAAGCATTAACCCATCGAGCCCAAGTGGTCATTCCTTTGTAGAAAGCAACGAGCCGGTTCATGTCTTTGTACAACCTATTCCCATCTTCCATGTAATCCCACCTGCAAAAACACACACACGTCATCAAATTATTTAAGTCAAAACTCAAAAAAGACAGAACAAAAAGAAAGAAAGGAAAAACGTACGGCTGAATGTGTTCGGTGTGTGTCCACCAATGCCACGAGTTGAAAATCAAAACGTCCATGCCTCTCCACATATTCCCTTGCTTAATGGAATCAAGCTTAAGCACTCTCCCAACTTTCTCCACATTCAAATCTACCAAGAACTGTGTTCTGTATAGCAACAACGTCACTCCGTATTCCTGCATCAGTACCCATTACAAACCCCAAATTTAGTTCACTAGATAACGGAGTATGTAATTTATGTACATGTGTATTTTTTAACTGGCCATGTGCTTTTATATCTCAAAATATATCATGGGAAAACAAAAGAAAAACGAATCTATTCTTGTGTGGCTCATGATCATAAAGGTTATAACATGACATGATATTCTGGAAGATTCTCTTTTTTGGGAAATAGGCCACTAATCACGTTCATCTCTTAAATGCTCTCTCATTCTCTTGTCCTAATACTATTTTTATAACACAAGTTATAAAACTATATAGCAAAGCATTATCTTTACATCAAATCAAATGAGACAAAACCAAAAACACTTTATCCCTTTCCTTAACACTATGCGTTATTAAATATAAATCAAGACTTTTTACCACACTTTCCACACTATAAAGCTAAAAAAAATCCCCACTCAATTTCTAGTGAAAAAATCATAACTCAATAAATATCTACTTGTTTGAGTGGGAAAATATCACTAGTTTTAAATTAATAAGATAAAATGAAAGAACAAACCTCAAAGGTAAGTGAAGCAAGACCCTTTTGGCGAATAAGAGTGTAACGAGTGTTAGGAACCCAAGAGTGAATTAGACAAGCAAGAGATTGCCACATGTTTGTGCTTAGTGAATCTCCAACGAACATTATCTTCTTCCCTCTCATCCTCCTCAAGAAATACAACCCATTGAATCTGAAACAAAAAGATAAACATTTTTAACCTCATAAAGTTACAATTTGAACTATATATATTTACTCAATACAAAGACACATTGGTTTTGAGATTCGGATTCGATTTAAAACCTTTTTGGAGTGTAAAATTATGGGATTTCCAAGACATTATTGCTCAAAAGCAACTCAACAAAAGTTTCAAATTTTGAAATCCAAAAAGGCAAAAAAAAAAAAAATGAGAGAGAAAAGTGAAAAGAGTCAAGAAGAGAGAAACTACTAGTACTACTATACTACACTATCTCGAAATTCAATTGTTACCTTTCTTACCAATATGCTTAAATATCTCTGTAAATAGCATTAAACACAACCAAACATAACTCTCCAAATTTCCAGCTTTCCATATTTATTAATGGGAGAAAAAAAATGATTTTGACTCACACAATAGAACAGAGAAACAAAGAAAAAAAGTTCAGTTTTTTCACCATGTGCAATTTATTATTCTGTCTAATAAATGAAAAGAAAAGGCAAACAAAACACAAGAAAAGCTTTAGTTCTTGAATTAAAGAAAGGAAGAAGATAAGGATAGAGTAAGAAGAAACCTGGGGAGAGAGCAAGAAGATGGTTGCCATCGATACTTAAGGTAAGCATTGTCAGGACGACCATACTTCTTACAGTTAAACTGTGGATCTATGAATGGACATTTATAAGGATCATAAAGTGGGTACTTTACATCATAAACCCAATTCCCTCTAAACCAATTACATCTCCCAGAAGCTAGCTCTCTTCTTACTTCATCATTATTGCTGCTTGTGCTGTTGATGTAAGCAGAGACTGTGGAGAGACAGAGGAAGAAGAAGAAGAAGAAGAGAAAAGAAGGGTTTCCTCGGGAAGTGAAACCCATTCTCTCTTTCTTTGCTTCTTCGATCTGAGATTCTCTGTTTTGTGGTGAGAGCGAGATTGGTGTGAGAAAAGAGGTGTCTTGGACTGATTTGTTATATAATACTCCAAAGAAACTCGAAAGAGAGATAGAGAAAGAGAGTGAGATTGTTCACATCACATGGGAAGGGGGAAACAAGAAACAAGATCCTTTATATGTCTTTATTCGATTTATATTAGTTAATTTGGTACTAGGTACCTTCCAATATTTTACTTCTCTTGTTTTAGAATTTTTTACTGTAGTAAATTAGTAGTTCTTTTCGTTTCTTTAAATTATCTCAACAGTAAGAAAATGTTGAAATTTGCAACACTGTTTTTAGTTAGCTTGGTTCAAATAAGCTGAAACCAAGACTTTGAAAAACCAACAATGTTTATTGGTTAATTTCGTGTTATCAATAATAAATCATCGTTTTTACCCAAAAACTATCAGTCTTATAAAAAATACAAAAATATTAAAAGATTTGCTGGTATAAGCTCATAAGTAATTTGCTGGTAAATTATGGGTTAATATTTTGTGTCAATTGCCAGCTAATAAATACACTTTTTCAGTATAGATTCATTATTACGAAAGAATTAAAAGGATGAGAAAAAAAAAACTCATAAAAGTAGGCTTGGACGCTTGGTAGGTAAAGGATGCAAAAAATAGGAAAATACAATTTCATAAAATTTAGTTTGTGAGTGTCGAAAAAAAATATAAAAAAAATAGTTTGTGAGAGAGAGTCTCAAGCGGGTCCAACTTTGACTTTACACCGATTTATACGTACGTGTAGATTTGAGTATACATAAGCCCCACAAATAGTACAAGAGTAAGAGCCATATATTGTCCAATTATTATTCGTAAACCTTCGATAACTGTGTGGGTGTAATTATAGTTATTATCATTGACATAATGAACCAGAAAGTGTATAATTCGTGTCTAAATAAAATTATATGTAATTCGTGTCAAAATAAAATTATTTGTTGTCATTTTTTTTTAATCATACTTTTTTTTTTTGGAATGAAGTTATACTTCTTTCATCGAAATTTAGATTACAGATATATAATCTAGATCTCTCATATATATGCACTCATGCAATAGTGTGAATACTAGAGAAACCCAAAAATATCTACAACGTCTCACCATCATCTTTTCGCCGGTGATTATGGAGAATTTCTTCTTCTTTTTTGATTATGAAGATTAAATGTATAAATGAAAATCGGTGGATTTATATTATATTAATTATGAGACGTGTTGAAAATGAAAAGTGAAAAATGTAAAATACTATTTATAAACCCTATTAATTATTAAATGTGGCCATGTATCCGGATAAACAGACACTAACAATTGAACAACTCGATATTTTTAATTTTTTTAATGCAATGCACAAATTTGCTTCCATAATGTAAAACAAATAAGAAATTTTCAAGACCATAATGCATACTAATACAGTAAACTTTTGTGTAACTAGAGATCTCGTGAGCTAACAAGGAAACAAAATAAGTTTTCATAATGCATACCACACAAAGACAAAACATTTGGAAGCCTGCAAGGTACCTCAAGTTATGAATAAACCACTTATTCTCCGATCTAACCAACACAATATGTCACCCGTCAATCTAAACTATATATCACTAGTTCATGATTCCATAGATCTAACCAGTTGTTTTACTTTACATTTAATTTTCAAAAACATATTTTTATGAGTTTCCGGATAATAACACATTGACTTGTACGAATAACTAATGTATATGTTATGGCCGCTAGACATAAGACTATTGTATTATATCTTCTTTTTCATACAATATCATGTAGCTTTTGAGTACCACAAACCACACATCTATATGGTCGAAAGTCTCGACTGTGAATCAAACAATTTATCAAAAAAAAAAAATACAAGAAAATAAGTAAGATGAGTATATAAGTTAGTTAATTGAGATCCAATTTCGAAGGCAACACGAAGCGAATAATTTAGTCAATAACTCAATATATAGAACCAATCAATAATAATCTGCTGGAGATTGAATTGTTCAATAATTGATGAGAAGGAGATTATAAAAAAAAAAAAAAATGGTCCACCCACGTTTCGCCATTTTCAATCTCTCATGATAATCTAAATAAGTGACAGAAACATACTGGCGATAGTCGTTTGTTTCTTTACACACTGATATACCAATACTTTTTTGAGTACTATACTATTATGAGCTGTAAAAAGAAAGCCAATTCATCAAGTTTACTCGTTCGTATGAGTTTTAATACGATCGTTATATGTGTTAAACTGTTAATTAATACATTATTTGATTTTATTCTAACTTTTCATACTAAAAATGCCAATCGTTTCGTTCGTAGACCTGAATTTATAAAAAAAATTGAAATGCTATTAAAAAAAGTTATGTCCCTTTAAACTTCTGATCAGATTTCAGCTGTACATATTTTGTTATTTATTGCTGCAAAATTTATACCATTATGACTAGTATTGTTCTAATAATCGTTATAAATATTTAGGCATGAACAGTTTGAGGATTCACATACTTAAATTAATACTAGAACCAGGTTAATTTGGGCTATAAAGTCTCACTAATAAAGATTTGGGAATTCGAAGGTCATTAGTGAAGTGACACAAACCGGAACTTGTGAGAATAATGGATTTAAGGCAGATTTGACAAGAAAGTGTGGAATTGAGCAAACTCATGTCGTCATAGGCTCATATACATATCTACATTTGTATTGTCCCTATCACAATACTTTATGCCCCTACCTAGCATCCGCCATATCATTCAATTCAACTCTCGACTTAAATGATTTCCTTAAATATTGAGAAAATAAAATAAGGATTCTTCTTTTTGTTGGTACTATCGCAAATAACAGATGGGTCCATTTTCGTCAACGGAAGAACCAAAGAAGGCTCTATCTGGGCCTGTAGACATAGGATTGAGCCCATTTATCCATGGATTAGATTATTATGTCACAGATGTTTTTAAAACTGAATACTCAAGATAATGCAAGCGAGAGGAGTGTGTCTTTCATGTTGAACAACCGCGAGAATCGGGTCAAGAAAACGAGCCCTGTGGTTTTACGTCTTGACCTATTAGATCTGGTGCACAATGGTGCTCCTATCAACACAGACCAGATTAGCAACTTCTCTGATTCAGTCCATATAGCTATCAAAGTATGTGCCAGCAGATACAGATACTTGCGTCAGTTTAGTAACTGAGAAAACGTGGATTTATCAGAAGCCTTTTTATTTTAATTGAATAAACTCTAGTTGTCGTGTGTGTGTGTGTGTTAAGATAATGAAAATGTCTTTATTTTGGTTCTAGACTCCTAGTCTTAGTTAAATCGAATCTAACTGGATGTGTTTGAGAATAAACCAATCAAATTAGTCATTTTTGGTATTTCTTGTTTAGATCAAGTATAAAAAGATTCATATAGTAATAAAGATTTAAGGAAAAAGGAAGAAATGGCAGAGCATAATGCTTATTTTGTCTCTCGCTTTTTCGGTTTTTTTGTATGAGGTAAGACTCAAAATTATTTGAATCACATGTTAGAGTTAGCGGCATGTGCCAATTTCCCACATTTTCATTATTTCTCTAGTGTTATTTCTCATAAGATTTTGCTGATAGAAAAGATATCATTTCACCTTTATATATATATGTAGTAGATGTTAAGGAAAAAATTACGAAAAAGAGAATAAAAGATAAGAGAAATTCGATCTCAATGGTATGATGGCGTGACTGAAGTAACAGAGAAAGACAAAGAACAACATGTGTCACCAATCATGTTGTTTAACTCTTTCCCCCACATTTCATGTTCATTTATCCTAAAAGTCTAAAACAGCCATTTGCCCATTTCTATATCCAGGTTTTTCTTTTCTTTTCTTTTCTTTCGTTTGCGTATTTCCATTAATTTCTTTTGATAAATTTAAAATGTAACTAGTTCTTCTTTGATTATACTTGATCGCACCAACCAAAAAATACATGGTAATACAAATTAAAGTCACATAGTAATAAAAAATATAGTGTAAATTATGGAGTGGCAAAATTTCTATCTAACTATAACAAAAACTGTTAATTTGGTGATAAAAAAACACACAAATAATCTCGCTTACAAGTTACAACTAGAGGGTGAATATTACCATTAACTCACTATCCTCCTTTTGTATACGTGTTTCTGCAAATTACCATTTTTATTGGTTCATTCAAACATACATTATTTTTGTTAAGAGTGTGAGGCCTTGAGAGTTGAGAGACTATAAACTTTTTTCGATAAAAAGTAGACTTAGACTAGATCTTAACTTTTGCACACAAAAAGAAAGGAGACTAGATCTTAACTAAAATATTATCAACAAAATGTTTATCTTCGGACTGGGACACATGGAAATGTGTATGTTTTTGCAGGCATATATTTGGTCGTTTAAGTCTTCATTTCAACTAGATGAAACAAAAGCAGAAACATATGAGGAATACCAAAGATTTTTTCTCTACTGGAAACGACAAAAGGTTCATATTATCATATATAGAGTATTGGAAAATGTTAGCTCTTGTGATTACTAATTAGTCGTAAGGTATTAAGAATACATATTGCCAACAGTGAACTGAAGAAACTAGTGAACCCACACAAAAAAAATATAGTTCAACTTTTCTTTTGTTAAAAAGTTTCAAACGTTATTTTCTAGTTTTAAAACGTCATTTACCAAACTCTACATAATTGCATTAAATCAAAAGGTATGCGTATAGTTTTACCCTTACCCTTCAAAATTTGAGACATGGTGCATGTGGAATGTTTTGCACAGCACACATACACTCCCTCATTTACGAAAAGTTCATCAATTATTTTCTATTTTATTTTAAAACATTTTCAAAGAAAACAAGTAACATACTTACAAATAAATATATTAGTTTTACTCCCTTTTATTAGAAAATTAAGTTTTGTAACTAAAAGTGATGGTATTTTGATAACAGATTATAAAGAAATCTCAAATTTATTAAGCTTTTTCCAATAATAGCTACTACGATTATTTATCTTACTAGCTAGTACTATTAAAAAAAAAAATCTCTTAATTAGTACATGAATAGGTATTCCAATATACCTTTAGATTTCAATTATGTATTGTTTTAAATTTTAAAGAGTGGTAATATGAAATAAATTAAATTGTTGATGGAGATGATGATGAAGGTAAAGAAGATTCATATCATATCAGCATATGCTCACATGATAGAGCATCTAACCTCAGGTGGCAACAAATAACATCATGGCAATATATAATTGATCTATTAAATTTAGTTATACATACGGATATGATCAATTATCCAAACATGCAGCTGTTTTTCTAATTTTAAAGATATTTCTTTTCTCAAACTACATGAGTCTACAGTTCTTATAACTTGGCTTCTATATATAATCTGAAAGCCATCATCATACATCCATTGGCCAAAGACTAGACCAAAAGTATTACCACCAACGTTTTTGGTCACGTACCAGTTTTAGAATTTAGATGAACTATTTCACTCTAAAGCAAAGTACTTGTTTACTTTAGAAAATTAGAGTAAACGAATGTTAACTTAAAAAAATTTCGGGTTGACAAAAATAAAATGCGAGTTGGACGGTAATGCGATCTACATATATTCTTTGCTTGGACTGACATTATGATCTTAATAATTTGTAAATAAAAATTAAAATAATATTGATGAAACATAGGATACCCTTAACTAAGAATCATAGTGGTTAAGACAAGCGTGGATTAGCTTTTAGTAAACTGATTAATCGAATAATAAAGAAAACCAGATAATTTTCTTACGTTTTTGTATATATAATCAAGAATCATGGAGATACACATAGATAAGAAAGATTATAGCACGAACACGAATGCATGTATTAGGCAATAAAAATATCGTTAGTTAGAAAACAGTACATATATAAATAATTCGTGTAGTATTTTGACTAAGGAATTGTCTTAATAGAATTAAGCAGTTACAAAGTTTTATTTACACAAATATTTTTTCCTCTCGGCACACCTTGAATCAAATCAAGCATCGTTTAAATTAAATTACTGTAATGGATTAGATAAGTACTAGTAATAAGTAAAGTATGTTTGCCGACGGGTGAAATTGTAAAAAAGATTGGATACTTTCTTTTGTTTGATATGAAACTCGAATCTCGTGATTAAAAAGATGGCCCGACAGTGATTTAATGAGAGTCAACAAAAAAGATGTAAAACACATTATTAGCAACTAATTGTACTTTATTTTTATAATTTTCACACGTTTCCTCTTTTGTCTATTTTGATTGGGGTCATTCATGCTCAAACATTACAGCCTGCGCATTGTATTATGTTTTGTATGTCTCCGGCGGAACAAACAATGTGACATGCGTTTGAATAATCAGTCTAATTGTATGATTGGTGTGTTCATTCGCTATTAATGCAAATGGTGTCCAAATTATTAAATTTTGAGTTAAATCCGTGGAGAAATAATATTCCTTTCATTTTAAAGCAAGTGTCGTTTTAGACTGATTTTTTTTATTTATGTCGTTTATGAATTAAGATAATAAAGAAGTATTAATAAAAATGTGAGACATAAATATATAATTCTGAAAGCCAATCTTATCTTCAAATGCACATTTCACTTATACGTATTCAGTATTCTGCCATTCAACAAACCCATAATTTATTTTGTCTATGGTAAAAAAAACGCATATAGTCAGTCATATTAGAATTATTTTACGAATGTAATTTTTATTGCTACTTATCATGTATGCTTAAGTGAAAATAGTGAGTCACTATCGTCATTCGTCACCCATCTCATGCTTGGCGTTGGCGGGCTCGAGGTCAGTTTTCGAATAATCCGTCGGTGTTAACAGAATAATCCGTTATTGAAAAACTAAACGCCGTTAACGGAAACTGTGTGCTTAGCTGGCAGACACAGCAGAGAAGTCAATAACCAGCTGGCATGATCACCGTTTTGCAATTATCCCCATAATTACCGCAACACCCTTCTATTTTTTTATCCTTTTTTTTCTTTAATTAGTATTTACTATTTATTATCGTTATGTTCTTAATTATCCTATTATTGTTTTAAATATTTTTATATAGCGAAATAATTTATTTAAGAAAAAGTCAAGAGAAAATTAATTGACTATATATGGAAAATAATTTGAGGGTGCGAGGCATGACCTAGCTAGAGAAAAATAAAATAAAATGAAGGCATGCATGGTGCTTGGTTCAATGTAATTAGTGGTTCCGTAGGTCTGAACGGTACGGACTGGCCATGATCTACTAGAAACAGTAAATAGTTAATACAAAGTAATTAATTATGAGTTTCAGCAAATTAACTACTCTATATCGAATGAATTAAACAGTAATCCCCAGAAAAGAAAAAAAGAGAACTATGACAGCCTTTTCAAAGGACACCCGAAAACCAAAATGAAGATTTTAAAAATGCCAGCTCTGCAATAGATATTGAACTTTCATTTGTAATTTTCTTTATTTTTGTTGCATTACACACATTTGTTATTTACATTTAAATTGGCTATTGCAATAAAAGATTACTTTATATGCTTATAATAGTACAATATATATGGTGGCTTAAACAAAAGTTTGGCTGGCTTGATAAATACATCTTACATCGAATGACGATTTTACCCTCTATCTTGCTGTCTCTGAGTACGAGGGTTGAAATCCTTACGTGGCATTTTTTCTCATTTTTCTTGGTCAAATAGTTTAACCAAACTCCAAAAGTCTGTGATTTGTTGACATACTTCTAACTAATTTTTTTTTATAATAAAAATCTATTGTATCTGTAGAAATAATCATTAGATTTACTTTCTAGAATATAACTTCTTATTTCTTAGTAATTTGTCCAGATTTTTTTTTACAACTAACTAAACACTAGTTAAAATGTTAATGTCTAAAAAATACCATTACAATTATTCAATTTAATAAAAATTGAGTCGGCCAATTTAATGCGAGACTTCTGTACAACGACCCTAAAAGTGGGTTTGATAAATGAAACATATTGCAACAAAAAAATACTAGTAATAATGATAAAATAGTAACATGTCGTGGCGCATTGAATATCCTACGAAGGTTTAGTGTTTACTTTTAAAAAATCCTAATATGATACTAGTACATATAGCTAGCTTGCCTTGCTTATGCTATTGCATAGTCTGTATTAATAAATGATGTTATACATTTCGATAGAGTAACATTTTGGGAACATGAGTGAACGTGCTTGAATCTTCGTGCCCTTGACGTCAGAAGCTAGTAATTTTAAATACTAATTAACATTCATACAAATTAACAGATACAATGTACTATATCATAATTCGTTTCCGTAACACAACGCAACAATTTGAAAGTAGATGTACTTTAGTACTTAGTTAGTGTGCACCAAAAAAAAAAGATGTAGTTAGTTAGTAAGGGGTTAAATGTTTTAATTTATTAAGAAAACTTAAATTCATTAAATGTTAGAAAAAGTCTAATTAGTTTATATTCGAACACTGTGCTCAAAATTAAAAAGTCAACTATTTTAGACTATAGAGTTTATTAATTAATAATAAATTCGATAAATCACCGTATTATTTTCTTCAACGACAAGTAGCCGTGAAGACACGGGAGCGAAGAGAGATAAACAGAAGATGAAGAAGAAGATCAATGTCATAATCTTCAGGGAGATAAATCCGTAATCTTTATTAATCAAGGTTAATCCTTTTTTTTTTCTTCATCTTAATTCTTTGCGTCTTCCTTTTCTATTTATCACGAGATCTGTCTTTCTTTTTCCTCTTCTTTCTCTCTCTTCTCTCTGAAGACAGTACTTGTTTCTGTCCGGCGTTAAAAGCTTCGGTGGTGGTCTCTTGACTTCTCTGAGAAGAAGAAAAGGAAGCTGAGTCTCATTTTAGATTCAGCTCACGAGGAAGTGACGACGATGTCTCATTCTAGAAGACTTTCGTTGGAACCTGCTATAGATTCAATCACTGGTCGATTTCGTGATTTACAGAGAAATGATGATGACGTCAACAAACCTGATTTTCGAGAACTCGATCTAGGTTCTCCTGTTTCTACCTTAATGCCACGTGGCTCTGCTTCTTCTTCCGCTGCTGCGACTCCTACTAGCAGCTCTGGCTCTTCTGGCTCTGCTTCTGGTAAACCGTCGGTGAGTTCTCAGATGGCTAAACGGTTAGATGATGCTTACAAGAGTCATTCCGGTGAGCTTTCTAGCCCCGGATCCGGAATGCCGACCACGACCCGGATTCTTAAACCGGGTCATAGAAGATCTTCTTCTACTGGCACGCCTTTGATCTTCTCTGGCTCTAGCTTTACTTCAGCAACGAGTCACACCTCGCCACAAGGAGGTGGTAGCGGTGCTACGTCGGCAGTGTCTCCCAATACTGGCGTTTTACCGGCGGGAAATATTTGTCCGTCGGGTCGGATCTTGAAAACTGGAATGGCGTCTCGGACTTCAAGTAGGACTGAGACTCTATGCACAGGAACTGGTAATTACGGACATGGAAACGTTGTACGCAGCGGCGGAGGAGGAGGAACCAGCGGAAAGGCGGTGAGAGTGGCGGAGAATGGCGAAAACCCGGAGGAGTTGAAGAGAATGGGGAATGATATGTATAGGAGAGGGAGTTTCTCTGAAGCTCTGTCGCTTTATGACAGAGCAATTTTGATTTCACCGGGAAATGCAGCTTACAGAAGCAACCGTGCCGCGGCTTTAACGGCATTGAGGCGGTTAGGAGAAGCCGTTAAAGAATGTCTTGAAGCTGTTAGGATTGATCCTTCTTACTCCAGAGCTCACCAAAGACTTGCTTCTCTCTATCTCAGGTAATCTTGAGAGGCTTTTTGTTTTGTTGCTGTGTTTTTAGTTTAAAGATTGAGAATTTGAAATGATGGAGTGAATTGTTGCTTTAGATTGGGTGAAGCTGAGAATGCAAGACGTCACATTTGTTTTTCTGGTCAATGTCCGGATCAAGCTGATCTCCAACGGCTACAGACGCTGGAGAAGCATCTCCGACGATGCTGGGAGGCTCGAAAGATTGGAGATTGGAAAACCGCGATTAAGGAAACCGATGCAGCCATTGCAAACGGCGCTGATTCGTCTCCTCAGGTGATTACATATCATTGTCGTATGATATGCTTGTAAAGATTTTTGACTAACAGTGAGGTTTTTTCTATTGGTTTGGACAGCTTGTAGCTTGTAAAGCAGAAGCCTTTTTGCGTCTTAAGCAAATAGAGGATTCGGATTTTTGTGTATCTTGCATTCCAAGATTGGATCATCATTACCATTCTCAACCGCAGGTGAAACTCTTTGGTATGGTAGTTGAAGCTTATGTGCTCTGTATCCAAGCTCAAGTTGATATGGCATTAGGAAGGTGAGCTTTCGAAACTCAGAAATGTTGTGATTCTTTGGATTTTTGTTTCTCCACCGGTGAGTGAGTAGATATGATAGGTTTGTTGCAGATTTGAGAATGCGGTTGTCAAGGCAGAGAGAGCTGCGATGCTTGATCAAACCAATCCTGAGGTTGTATCAGTTTTAAACAATGTGAAGATGGTTGTGCGGGCACGTACTCGTGGTAATGAGCTATTTAGTTCGGGGAGATTCTCGGAAGCGTGTGTAGCTTATGGAGACGGTCTCAAGCAAGATGACTCCAATTCGGTTTTGTACTGCAACAGAGCAGCGTGTTGGTATAAGCTCGGTTTGTGGGAGAAATCTGTTGAAGATTGTAACCATGCGCTCAAAAGCCAGCCTAGTTACATCAAGGCACTTCTACGTAGGGCTGCTTCATATGGAAAGGTGAGATTAGAACTTACTATAATCAGTTATTGACAGAATTTTGCAGTGTATTCGAATGACAATGTGTGTTGAAATATATAGCTTGGTAGGTGGGAGGATGCGGTTAAAGATTATGAGTTCTTGAGAAGAGAACTTCCAGGAGACAGTGAAGTTGCAGAGTCTCTAGAGAGAGCGAAAACAGTGCTAATGAACAGAAGCCAAGAATCTAAAAGCCTAGGTTTCAATAATGAAGTTGAAGCGGTTTCGACTTTGGATAAGTTCAAGAAATCCGTAGCACTTCCCGGTAAGTCTAATGAGAAACTTCAATTTGTCTCAAAAGGTTGAGATTTTGCGTGTCTTGCTCAAGTTGGAAACATTTCTCTTCAGGTGTCTCTGTATTTCATTTCAAATCATCATCAAACCGACAATGCGAAGAAATTTCTCCATTCATCAACACTTTATGTCTTCGGTATCCATTAGTACATTTCTTTATGGTAAGAACAAGAACACATTCCAAATATGCTTTTTATATCACATTTTCTTCTAAACTTATATGTATAACCTATGTTTCTCAATGTGTTAACTGAGAAAATGAAATGTTATTAGGTGGATGTGGAGGAGAGCATGGCGTTGGCGAAAGCAGAGAGTATCAGGAAAGTTCCGACATTTAAGATGTACAAGAATGGAGATAAAGTGAAGGAGATGGTTTGTCCTAGCCATCAGTTTCTAGAGGACTCTATAAAGCATTTCCTCTTATGATTGAAAAAGCCCTATCATCATTATCTGCTTCCCTATGATTCGATCCGAATAGCCTATTTAAAAGACTCAGAAAGCATTCTATGTGAAAGATGGGAAAGAGCTCTTCTGTCAAATTCAACAAACTATTCATTCTTTCTTCTTATTCGATTCTAATTCTTCTTTATTTATTTTTTGGAGTTTGGCTCTGCTTGCTTTGGCATATTACGTATGGGTAAATGTTCGCAATGATTCAAGAAATGCAAGCTTCATTATCTATTTACGCTTGGCTTGTGTATGCTAGATTATTCACCACACCAGTGAAAGAAACTGAACAGAGTTTACTGTATTTGGTGTTGTTGATTCAATCAGTGACAGAATATGAATCAGAGAGTACCGAATCCAATCAGCTTCTATCTCAGCAATTCAGAAATGAAGGAATATAAGTTTCAAGATTGGATCCATAAGGATAGATAGTAAGACGACAGTAGTGAATTACAAATAAGAGTGTCCTGAGACAGGCATGCAATACATTCAAACCAGAGAGACATTTAGGGCTAAACCAGAGTACAAGTAACATAGACAATCATGATATAGGGAACAGAGAAACTCTACTTTTCACTATTATTCACCGCACATTCAGTTCTTGAAACATATTGTCCAGGTGCACACATATCATATCACTGCAACATAAGCAAAGAAATCTTGAATCAAAATCGGCTTATTTTAATTTGATTTACCCCGAGTAAAGGAATCTCTTATACTTACCTCTGCATCGTCTCCACCAGCACCAGGTTTGGCAGAACCATTCGTCTTATGAGCATCGTCTCCTGCACACAAATGCAAAATTAACAGTTGAAGTCCAAGTGAAAATATATATTGATAAAAACTGGCAATCGTCTTCCAGATGCTATTTCAACTATCTATCATCAAGAATGTCCATGGATATGCTTAAATTGTCTTATAGATTCATTGGTTTCAAGTAAATCAACACTACACATAAGAAATGACAATGAACAAATACACCTAGAATGGAAAAACACCAAAGAGCAATTGTGTAAGACATCAAAACATCATATTTAAAGAGTGTGCTTAGGTCCAGAGTGATGATCATTACCTCCTTCTTCTGAGATGTCAGAAGTCCACAAGGTCAGATTGTCCCTAAGGAGTTGCATTATTAAGGTGCTATCTTTGTAGGATTCCTCGTTCAGAGTGTCAAGCTCTGAGATAGCTTCATCGAACGCCTGCTTAGCAAGGTGACATGCCCTGAAGAGAAAAGAGCAAGAAAAAAAAATCTCAAATCTCCAAAACAATGAGTCTTTTTTCTTATCTTAGTAGTATAATTAACAATCTGTAAACCTTTCAGGTGCGTTCATGATCTCGTAGTAGAAGACAGAGAAATTCAAAGCCAAACCCAATCTGATAGGGTGTGTTGGAGGGAGCTTAGCCTCAGCAGCAGTAGTAGCAATCTGTAAAGGAAAGAAACAAACAAAAACTCAAAAGTAAAGTAACGAAAAACCAAGAATGTCCAGTGATCAATAACACTACAAATCACTATAAGAACACCTCATAGGCTTTCAAAGACTGATCAGCAGCCTCTTTCCTCTCGTTCCCTGATTTGAACTCAGCAAGATAGCGGTAATAGTCACCTTTCCTACAAAAACCAAAACAAAATCTTCAGACACACAACCTTAAGTTAAACACCATGTAAAGAAGCATTATAGAGCTTACATCTTGTTGAAGAAGACAGTAGATTCACCCTCGGAAGCCGAAGGAATGAGATGCTCATCTAAGACAGACATAATATCAATGCATATGTTAGAAAGCTCTAACTCAACCTTCTCCATATACTCTTTGATCCTCTTTACATTAACATCATTCCCTTTCACTGCTTCCTTTTGTTCAATCGACGAGAAGATCCTCCACGAAGCTCTCCTTGAACCAATCACGTTCTTGTAACCCACAGAGAGTAAGTTCCTCTCTTCCACCGTCAGATCAACATTCAATTTCGCAACACTTTTCATTGATTCCACCATTTCTGTGAAAAAAAGAATTCACATTTTTCAATACCCATCTGCTAAAAATCAAGACTTTTGAATCTAATTCCTTGATAAGAAGTTCCCCATTCGTAAACTCTCAATCAAACCAAACGATTGAAACCCGTTCGATGATATCAAAGTCCAGTAAAATCAAACAGAAATCGAGCTCAAGAAGCTATCAAAAAGACCTGATTCGAGTGAGAAGAAGAAGAAGAAGATTCCTTACCTTCATAACGCTCAGCTTGCTCAGAGAGCTTAGCGAGGTAGACGAAAGTGTCACGCTCTTTTCCAGAACCCATGACTGATTTTCAAGATTCTCGAAAAATCAAAAGTATCAAATTCCAAAGCTTTTGACGACTGATCCGAGTATGTATATCTCTCGGCGAACGCTGTTCTTTTGTTTTATTTTTTCTCCAGAGAAGAGAGAGATCTTTGAGACGCGCGTAGGGACACAAGCGTAATTAACGCGGGTTAAACGGGGTAATTACTACTCAATGGTCTGTGTCAGTAAGTGATTTTATTCATTATATTATTCCTCGTGGGATCCATTTGGTTCTTCTCTGTCTAACCATATCATGACATGTCATCACTCTCTATCCACCAGTCCACTCATTTTAATTGTACTTTATCTTCTCAGCACAATTTTATATTTTATTCAAATAATGGACTATATAACATTAGAAGGAATTAATCTTCATTAGGGAATAACTAAGGAACTGTTTTTCCAAAAAAAATGAATTTAATGACATACCTATTTTGTCCAAATTTTCGTGTTTAAAATTTAGAGTTTATTTTTTGGATTTAAGTGTTTAATTTTTGGAGTTTATATATTACGAATGGTAATTTCAACATCTTAGAACGAAAAGAAAGATTTCTTTTCTTGTTTCTTTCAGAAATATATTTCCTAGATATGGTAACATAACAACAATAGAATAACACAAGAAATTATCATACTCATTAAAAAGCGTACGGGATAGGAGTTGGAGAGATTTCATCACATCATAGAACATAATACATTACATAGCGTAGATTTAGGGAATGGTACAAGAACGTTTTAAACTGCCTTAACCGGTGTTTTGCATACCAGCAGCGATACCCTTCATGGTGAGGATAACCGTATCTTCAAGTCCCGGTGCGTATTCACTCTTTGGATTCAGTTTCACGAGCTCAGCCGCTGGACTAGACTCCATGTAGTCCTTAGAGAGATGTGGCCGGACTTTGACGTGGAAGCTTGGGTCACGGATCTGCTTGAGTGTATAGGCTTGACACACGTTCAATGTCGTGATGTATGGGTCACGAAGCTGCAGCCTTTGCCTCAAGTAAGGGTCACCTTCTAAAATGTCTTTGTGACCTGCAACCTGGAAAGGTACGAAACGCACGGGTTAAGTTAGCTTGTATGGTCTGACACCGCATGGAAACCGGATGGGACATCTATAATGTGGTTATAGTGGAAGTAAGTAATACCTGGAGGAGGAGGCGTCTGGTCTCTTGGTAGTTAACTCGAAGTTGTTCACCGAATGGTTGAAGTTCTTCAGAGACGAGGAGGCGGTCATACAGAGCCGCAATTCCGGGATCTCCTTTGGCGAAAACCATTTCGACTAGATCAATTGTGACACGGAAGAATGGCCATTGGTTGTACATCTCTTTGAGCATGTTGAGATTCTTACTGTCCTTCTGTATCACGCGTTTGAATGCTCCTCCAAAGCCAAGCCACACGGGTAAGTGAAACCTCGTCTGAGTCCACGCAAAGATCCACGGGATTGCACGCAGCGACTCGATTCCTCCGCTTGGTTTACGTTTTGATGGTCGGCTTCCTATGTTCATCCTTCCATACTCGAGCTCTGGTGTTGCCTATAATACAAACCCAAACCTGAACTTAGACTCTCTTTTTTAACTACAATTTGTTTAAGAGAGGAGTAATTGAGCTGGTTAAGAACTTACCAGACGGAAGTACTCAACAAAACGGGGCTCCTTGAAGACAACAGAACGGTATTCTTCAGTGGCAATTATAGCCATTTCATCCATGAGGACACGCCACTCAGGCTTAGGGGAAACCGGTGGATGCATTCCATGCTCAAGTGTTGCAGCTGTGAAACGCTGAAGAGTCCTAAAGCATAAGTGCTCTTCTCCGAAAGACTGTTCAATAACTTCACCTTGAACCGTTACCCTCAATTGCCCATGAATGGTATCCGGAGGCTGAGACAAAATAGCAAGATGGGTAGGTCCACCTCCTCGTCCAACGGTCCCACCTCTTCCGTGGAACATTGTCAGCTTGACTCCGTATTCTTTTGCCACCTTCACGAGCTCTTCTTGAGTCTTGTATAACTGCCAAGCCGCTGATAAACGACCAGCATCTTTGCCCGAGTCAGAGTACCCGATCATGACTTCTTGCTTTCCATTGATCCTGTTTCTGTACCATTCTATGGAGAAGAGACGGGCAACTGCAGCAGGTGCGGATTCTAAATCCGCTAGCTTCTCGAACAACGGGACAACTCTCAGAGGATCAGTGATCCCGCATTCGCGTTGCAAAAGCTCAACAGCGAGCACGTCTGATGGAGCAGTGGCCATTGAGATAATATAAGCACCAAAACTATCCGAAGGAAGCTCAGAAATGACTTTGAAAGTGTCCAACACATCTGCAACCTCTTCGGTTTTGGGAAGATCCGGTCCAAAGAGAGGGCGTTTCCCGCTTAGCTCAGATAACAGCCATTCCTGTCTTTTATCCTCCGACCATTCTTTGTAAGAACCAATACCTAAGTGCGTCGTGATGGCATCCAAGACATCAGAGTGTCTTTCAGATTCTTGACGGATATCAAGTTTCACAAGAGCAAGGCCAAATGTTGACACTTGGCGTAAGAAATCAAGCAGGCTTCCATCAGCAATAGGTCTGTCACCGCAATCACAGAGCGACCTGTAACAAAGCTCAAGTGGCTCCAAAAACTTTGGATAGAAACAGAAACAATCAAAGGTTAGAAAATTATAAAATCAATCAAACAAGAAACAAACAACAGCTTTGATCTTAGAGTGGTTCAATCCATATTTTGGTTCTCTTTTGGTTTGGGATTTTCAAATTTAGAAAAATAGTTACCAAATAAACTATGCATCAGTATGGTATAGCTTCCATGTTTAATCAAATACGATTCTAATTTTCAAAGGAATTGAAGTTGCAGTTATATGGCTTAAACATCTCTAGTTGATCTGCAAACAGCACGAAAACACACCTGATCCACACTTGTGAAAACCGCGTCTTCGGGAACGTCCGAAACTCCGCTTGACAATAACTGACGTGCACGCTCACGTGTGTTGTACAGCTTGTCCCTCACATCTCCAAGAATAGCTCGGTATGGCTCATTCGCAGGGATTTGTTTCCAGAATTCTACATCCATCCAAAAATCGATCATACATCAAACATAATATAACAAACTGTTAACATGTCGGACACATAAAAAAATGTCAAGAATGTAACACACACCTATATAGTGTTTTGCATCCCTCTTCGCACATCTTTGACGTTCTGCACGAACCCGAAGTTCCTCATTGCAACGCCACATAGACATCTGCAAACAAACACATCAAACCAAAAAAAATAAGATCTCTGTCCTTAACATTAACCAATAAACTAAATTGCTGTGATGTGAATAAAATTTTTGCTACCTCAAACATAAGATCTTCTATCTGGGAGAAGTAGAGATTAGCAGCCATCATTCTAGCTAATAAGCATACATCTCTTGTAACTTCAGGAGTTACTCGCGGGTTTCCTAGATTCAGAAAATGTTTTCACTCATAAGAACCAATTCATGTTTTAATGGTTTGAGATAAGAAAGAAGCAAGAGTGTACCATCACGGTCTCCGCCCATCCAAGAAGAGAACTGAATGAGAGGCGCATTGTAAGGAACACGCTCGTTGATTCCAATGTTCTTTAAAGCTGTGTCAACACGTCTTAAGAACTTTGGAACTCCTTTCCAGATTGTCTCATGGAAGTAGCTCATCCCTGCTCTCATTTCATCTTGCGGTGTAGGAGGAGTTCTTCGGATTTCATCTGTGCGAAAAGCAGCTTGAATCTGGTGCAACAAAAACAGAGTTTTAGTAGAATTCATGCAAAAGAAGCTTTATTGAGTTCTTTAGTTTCGCTTACCTCTCGTTGCAGAGCTTCATCGAGTTCTTGTTTGTCATCAGGAGTAATGTCCTTTGCATATAACTGCGTCAAACAATCACGAATCCTGAAAACATTTGAGACAAAAAAATACATCAGTCAAGTCACACACACAAGGAATCCAAAATGTCAAGACACTAAAAAAGTTAAACAAACCTTCCAAACTTTTGGAGCAAAGACCGACGAACAGATTGAGTGGGATGAGCAGTTAAAACCAAGTCAACAGTCTGATTCTTAAGAGCATCAAAGACCTCTTCAGGAGTCTTGTTAAGCTGCAAAAGCCTCTTGAGAGTCTCTTCAATGTCAGATTCCGTTGTTGCAGAGGCCTCATCAGCGAAATCACCTTTCTTGAGTTTCTTAATCCTACGCCGGTAAGCAATCTGGACTTCCTCAGCCAGATTAGCCAAGCTAAGCATGTTGGAGAATGATTTAGTGACAACAATTGAATCCCCTGGATCCAAACTCGTCAGCATATTTCCAAGCTCCTCAAGCTTCTCAGTGTTGCGGTTTCCATCGTAATCAGCTGCAACTTCGTAGCATTCTTGAACCTTTTAGACAAAACAAAAGACATTATATGATTCAGTAAACTGAAAATCATCAGAAACAATCACAGATGCAAACTCAATGAGCCACTGAAGCAAACAAATATACTCACAAACCCAACAAAAACAGAGAATAACATGAACAATCTTAACACAGTGTGATCTGATCTGCTCGATATCACTGAAAAGGATTCAACTTTATGGATAATCTAAGCAGAAACAACAAACCCACATGATGATTCACTGATGGGTAACCCACTATGTAACTAAAAGTTCAAAATTTTAGCAAAAATCCAGTATTTAAGAAAGAAGAAAGAGTGAGAAAAGGAGGAAAACATACGAATTCTCTGACATCCTCGCCATGCAAATCCTGAAGAATATCGAGAAATCGATCCAGTAACAGAGCATCGTACTCGATAAGCTTGTCGTCTTCAGAAACCTTGCCAGGAGCAAGAAGCCTGAGCTGAGCATCAATAGAAGCCATCTTCTCCAAATTTCTCGCAGCCATGGTTTGGTTGATGCTTTTTCCTCTCTCTCTATCTGATTAAAAACGCTTTTGGTTAAGTGAGGGAGAGATTCTCAATAATTTTCCAGATTGACCACAATCGGAGAAAATCAAGGAAATATATCCGATAAAGCTGGAACAAAAAAAACAAAAAAGATTCACTTTAAGATAAAATTATGGAGTTTATAAAAATTTAAACGAGACAAAAAAAAAAAGAAGGAGTGGCGTATTACTGGAGTGGGAAGTGTAGTATTCTCGTGATACCGAAAAACAGG
>Ga0041059_1000222_pt1 | contig 37835 bp, 19 predicted proteins | sample AraColnosormetaG_FD_56232 | JGI IMG/M metagenome (GOLD analysis project Ga0041059, IMG submission 56232) | Arabidopsis roots microbial communities from North Carolina, USA - Col MF nosort | ecosystem: Host-associated > Plants > Roots > Unclassified | place: USA: North Carolina | collected...
TCTCTCTCTCTCTCTCTCTCCCTCTTCCTCTGTTATTATCTGCGACTTTTCTGATTCTTAATCCTTCTTTCACGAATCTAACTACCCATTTCCTGATTTCTAATTCCTTGAATCGGGTATGTCCTCAATTGGTTTTTGAGGTCTTAAAGGTTGTGACTTTGACTGTGCCAATTTGGTTAGAGATAGCTATTGTGTATGTATGCTGTGATTGTACCAATTCTTCTTATTTTGATAGAAACAACAATAGGGTATGTGTGAATTTACTGCTTAACTACCACATAGTGTCTTACCAATCTAAAAGTTTCGAACTTTAGATGTAAAAGCTTTGTGTCTTTGTTTGATCTGTGTGTGACTTGTATTACTGTCACTGAACTGAAGATTTTTGCTGCAGGCATATCTTTCTCAAGCACTGAAGAAACATTAACCCAAGCATTTTCTCAATATGGTCAAGTTCTCAAAGGTCAGTCTCTAATCCCAACAGCAATTTAGTTGTACACCTTCACTTACATATCTCTTTATCTTTATCAGAGTTAGTTTGAGATAGTTAAGAGTCTATACACTTGTACATAAGGTTTTCAGTATTTTCATTCATTCTGATTGTCTTCTTCAACTTTTGGTTGCTTTAGTGGATGTTATAATGGACAAAATCAGATGCAGACCAAAAGGGTTTGCTTATGTCACATTCTCATCTAAAGAAGAAGCCGAGAAAGCTTTATTAGAACTCAACGCCCAGGTATAAACTCCCTTCTCCATTTGAGAATTCATTGCTTGAAATTCTATATCTCAGATAAGTCTAAAGACTCCATTCGAATCGATTTTCGTATAAACCCTTTCACAGTATTGATCTTTCAAACTTATAGCTTTCTCCTGTTATGAAGAAAAAGATTTGATAATTTACTTGTGAATCCCCTGGTGGAGCATTAGAACAAGATATGTTAGATAATGGAACTATTGTCTTGAGATAATCTAAAATCGTCAACTCTTGGAACTGGTTATGTTACTTAGTCTTCATGAAGTCTTGTTATATGGATCACAGTTGGTTGACGGGCGGGTCGTGATCCTTGACACAACAAAAGCTGCAAAACACAATCCACCAGACACCAAGCCAAATCATGCAGGTGGTGATAGCTGATACTTCTCTTTTGTCAACTTGTTAGGTTAAATTATGAGACTCAGAAAACCTTCAAACCAGTTTCGAGGTTATTTGGATTTGGGGAGTTAGTTGTATCGAACACCTAGAGTTAGGAGCTTTGAGTCATCATAGACCAGTTTTGCGTTTTGCGTTTGATCATGTATACAAGTCACGTGACTTGAGAGTCTTTGAGTCTTTTGGATGATTATGCCTCTTCTTCTTTGCCTTCACATACTAACCCATTGTTCTCTTGATCTATTCACTAGTTTCTTCATGTCTTTGGTATCTACTTCTAACCAAAAGATCGCTTAAGAACTATCTAAAGCTTATTTACTTATGTGGAATTCGCCGTTTAGGGCATTAGTTGTGTTCATAGCATGACTCTAATTTTCTATATACATCTATGGAAGAACCACATTTTATTTCTGAAGATTTCATAAAATTGGAATGATAAAACAAAGATGTTTGTAAGAAAACGAAATTAGCCTAAGATTTGTATTGGAAGAGGTAGTTTATATATCTTTGTCCACCTGAATGCCTTATAAATATTTAAAATACTTGTCATACACAACAACATGGATATAGTTTATTTCTCTTGCAAATTTGATATAGCTTTGGTTGATACATATTTGATTTATTGATCATCAAGTACCACATTGTCCACCTGGTCCTCCATAAGAGAAGGATACTCTATTATGCTGGTTATAACCCCAATACGTTAGTCTATAAATTGGTAAGAATCTGCATAACGTCTTGTTCTCTGTTTTTCAAAATCAATGGTTTCATAGTTCGAATTCTTAACTTTGACCTTTGAAAAATGTGAACTTTTATAAAAATCGTGAGACGGAAAATATCCATTTCCCATTGGGGGACTAAATCCGTCCGGAGATGGAAATGTATTTCCTCCAAAGCGTACCAAAGAAGCTCCTTTGTTTAAGTGAGTAAATAACTCTTTAGGCCAGTAACCAACAACTCGGTCAAATATTCTTAGTATCCAGTTTCCGCTGAAACCATCCTAAATAATTTTAAAACAGAAAAAGACTTAAAACAAAATCTGTGAAATTTATAAGTATATATGTGATTTGAAGAAGAAACACTCAAGGAATCTTAAAAATTTCAAGAAATTCTAATTAGGATGGATTGGAGTATTTCAAAGCCTAATTTAAAATTTAAAATTATAACCTACGTTATAAAAATAGAGATTCCAAAATTCTCGTGAAATAAATTATTGAACATATATGAAGTAGATAATTTTTTACCTGAAAAACTTTCGGATTAGTATAAACTGTTTCGTTACCACCATAAACAGAAGTATCAGCAAAAATTGTTCCAATCAAGGGAACTCGAGAAACAATAACGAATCCAGGACATTTTGTATTATAGCATCCAGTTCTTTTATAGCCATCTCCCTAATGAAATAAAAAGAGTAAAGTATTATTTTAATTTTATAATCATGGATTATTGGTTTTTAATTATAAAAAAGAAAAGAAAAGAACTATTGTATTTATTGGTTTGCCATAATTGAGAAAATAATGAATTTACTCACTGTCCAGTATATTGTAAATCGCGTTAAACTGTCGCCATATAATCTTGGATGCACCTGTATCAAAATTTTGAAATTCATGAAAACACTTTAGATATTTGAATATAAGTATGAAATTACTAAATAATTAATATGAAGTACACATTTTGTTAACAACTTACCGCCAAACCAAATTGTATGCTATTGAGTTGATCACGAGGTCCATTCTCTAACCAGATTTGATCTTTACTGTATTGGTTATTCAGTAGAGTTAAATTATGAAGACTTATCAGAGCGTCTGCTCCTCGATAGATGCTCCCATCTAACATATTTTCGAGTACTGCAAACTGTTTACCACGTGAAAAATAAGGAGTGTAATGTTTCATTACACAACACTAGAAATAAGGAGAAAAACGCTATTTTTTGTGATGTGAAATTTATACATGTTGGCCAGGATATTCGACTGTGTCAGGATGAAAGCTCTCAGTTCCATTTCTCTGTCTTAAAATTGGTACAGTTCCTTTTGGACAATATTTTTCATTTGGTTGATATTCATCTTTTCTTTTAAGCTTTTCATTTGAACTGAATTTTTCCTAAAACCATAGCACAAGAATAACAAGATTAAGAAATATTATATATAGAACTACAAGATTAACTATGCTCTATTACAGAAACTGTATTTCACTATACCTGAATCTTGTGGTGTTTCAACAATGGATGTTGGAAAGCCGGTTGTTTGTATATATCAACACAATCGAAATCTTTTAAAATTGACTGCAAAAAAAAGTTCTTAAGAAATTGAAAACACCAAATTTTAGAGAATGATGAAAACAAACCAAAAGTTATAAAATCTCACATCAATGTTTCCTTCGGCCACTTGTGTTAAAAGCAAATAAGAAAACAGACAGAGCACTAGATGTAAACTCATTGTTAAATTTATTTACATTTTGTCCACTTATAAATATAGCTATATATATACTGATTTGAGTCAAATACTAAAAAATGTGTTGCTATTTTGACTAATATCTTTTTTGCTAGTCATATCAAACCAAAAGAGTCAAACTTATTGCTATTTTGACTAATAATTGTTTTGACCAATCTATGGTAATTTGCCACTAGTACGGATGATCTTTGGCCTCATCGGGATTTCTCTCGGCTATCCCTCGAAGCAAGTTCTCTCTATCATGTTAGCTTTGATTCTAGTTTTTTTTGTCTTTAATAAATCGAATTATTGTAAGGATTATTTTATTCCAAAACATTGTAAGAAACAAAATTAATTTAATAAATCGAATCAGTTGTTTGTAAAAGTTTTAAATGCATTTCTCAGTGATTATTGTTTTTTCATACATTTTTCCTTGTGTGTGTGTTTTTTTTATAACTCAGGTGATCGTAAAGGTTTATATTCGAACTCCGGTGGCCAATAATACTCAAATCCAGGTGGCAGAAGCTTTTCTCTCCTTTACCACTAGACCAAAGCAACTTGATTTTTCTTTATATGCTTCTATATGATCAGTGAACTAAGAGGCAATCATATTCTTCAGAGATATATGTTGTGTGTATCCCCAAAAAAAATGAAAACTACCGTCTTCTCTATGACCATTAGGAATGAGGAAGCAAAAGGTGTGCTTCTCCGAAACCCCTTATATTGTCATTTACTTGACAGAATTGTAGTTTTGTATTAGAAATGTATCTTCCAACTAATTTCATTCTTTCGCTAGTAGTTCAAGTTGTGCAAAGTGATATGTATCCAGTTTGGTCAGAAGGGCATTCCTTCCCTACAATGGTCGCACTCAACGTTACCCCGACCCGCTTATCAATCCCTAATGACACCATCAATCTTCAATTAGCAAACATTTTAATAAAAATTTCTCCATGTTTATATGTATCACATGATGTAAAGATGCATATCATCCTCGTGATGAAAATACTAAAATGGATCCGACTTTCGCTTTGTATATTGAAGATCATATCAATGCAAAAGCAATACAATACTTTTCATCCAAAAAAGTTGCTCTTTCTGCTTGTTCATCAAATCTTTCAAGTGATTAGATATATGGTTATATCACTTTTAAGTTTTGGGGTATTTGGCTCTGATGTTGAATATTCAAAACTCATATATCTACCCATACTATAAAACAAAATCACATTTGAGTTTTGTTTCCAGGAAGGATCAAACTCGGAAAAACTCAAAATGAGCAACTTTTTTGGTAGCCTCCGTCAATTCCAAGTCTTCTCTGACCTCCCCGGTGCAAGCTCCACCGAGAGACTCGATATCCTCGACGACGAACGCCACATCATCGGTTTCAGCATTGCACCTAACACTTTCTTAAATTAAGTCATAGGTGTCAGGTGCATTCCACCACATTTAGTGCCGAAAATGAGAATATGAATCAGTAGTCCTAATAATAAAAAGGTTCTATTTTGGGAATGAACAACAAAACAAATATTCTATATCAAGTGTTGGTCATGACTCATGATAACACAAGTTATTCTTAATCTTATCTTTTGTCTTCCGCAACTTGTTAGATTTTACTTTTTGAGAAAACTAGTTGGGGTTACTGAAAATGGGGAGTTATTTTTACCCTACACACTGAGTTTGTTGTGCCATATGAAAGAGTTGGGAGCTTGAGTATTCATTATTCTAAATTAGAGGATTTGCATTTGAGCCGAGTCATCATGAACCGGTTGCTAAATCTCTTGATTTGACTATGTGGAAGGAGTTCCATAATGTTAGGCAAGAAGACCTGGAGCATTCTATTTGTTTTGCGTGGCAGAGAGAGACTCGTACTTAGCATGAGTCTTTGACCATATGCACGTCACGCGACTTGAGAATCTTTGACTCTTGTGGACGATTAGGCTTCGTCTTATTGTCTCCACATAATGAGTCAATGACATATTGTTCTCTTCACAAGTTTCTTCGTGTCTTTAATATCTTCATTTCATTGCATAACTAAAACACCAATTGTTAGATAATTTAACAGTCGGCCCGCTTGAAGAACATATTCATAATCTAAGCTTACCTAGGTGTATTCGGCTTATAGGGTATCGACTGTGTTATAGCATGATTGTAATTTATATACATCTATATATGGATCAATCACATTTTATCTTTGAAGATTCCATAAAATTGGAATTATACACTCACGATATGTAAACATTTGTATCGAAAGTTTTCAAAGATACCAAGTTGCTAGTCTTTTCTACTTCAACTGATCCAGATTTGCCAACCAAAGACCCAAATTTGTAACAATTAACAAAAACCAGTAGTTACTTATATCTCTTAAGAAAAAAGAAATGGAAGATGAAGTGTACATAGAAGACAAACAGAATTATATTTGTAAGACAATGAAATTAGCCTAACATTTGTAGTGGACGAGGAAGTTTTTATATCTTTAATTGTGATTTGACTTCAATTGCCTCCATAGAACGCACATGACATGTGCTAATCAATTTTGCAGTTGTAATTATACCAATCCACAATATAGAACTTGAACCACGTTTAGCTACCTTCACTAGGGGTTAGACAAATCAATCTTTACATAAAGAAAGTAAATTAAGTCCCAAAAAATTAAGTGGGTCAAAAGAATATTATAACTTACTCATCTTCTGTTTCATAATTTGAACTAGTAAACACAATACATTTACATTAGTCAACTTAACTTAATGTAATAAAAATTAATACGGTGGACCTAAACATGAGTTACATTTTGAAACAAAACTTTAGACTGATCTGTTACTTGTCGATGTATTGATTAAAATCTTGTTTCCTGATCCTATAAATTCTAAAATTTCTTCCATATCTAAAACCATCCCAAGAATCTAAGTCTAAAGTCTAAACCAAAGCCAAGACAAACGAAAGGAAAAAAGAAGAAAGATGGGAAGCAAAGCTATTGTATCAGTCTTGTTAATGGCATCCCTTTGTGGTACCATTTTTGTTACACAAGGAGTAGCTGAAATGCAAAAGCCACCGATGTTTCCAGGACTTTTCCAACCAGGCTCACCCGTTGATCTTGTAAAATGTATGTCGTCTCTCTCCAACGTTGAAGGATGTGTGCTCGAAATCTCTAAATCAATTTTCTCCGGCAAATTTGAAAATATTGAAGGCGCATGTTGCAAGGCGTTTTCGGCCTTAGATGCCAACTGTTGGCCCGAAATGTTTCCGTTGAATCCGTTTTTCCCTCCTCTCCTCAAGGATATTTGTGCACGTATTGTCCCAAAATCTCCTACACATAACTAAAAGCAAGAATAATTGTTGATCTACAAGTTTAGACTAGTTGCTAGCTTCCAATTCTAAGCTTTAAAGTTAACTTTTGTTGTTAAAATGTGGACTCACATATACGTTTTCTCAATAAAGTAAATTTTTAGCAATATTCATACAAAATCTCCTTATTTATGACTTCCGTATTTAAAACTCTTATATCAATGTGTCTGGGGTCCAAATATGTGAGAACTAAAACCACATATATAATGACATGTTTTTACTATCTTGAGTCATCGGTGTCAGGTGCGTCCTACCACATTAAATGTAGAAACTGAGAATATGAATGAGTAGTCCTAATAAGAAAAAGGTTCTATTTTGGGAATGAACAACAAAAATATATTTAATATCAAGTGTTTGCTCTTTATAACACACATTTACACACTTACACAAGCTATTCTTAATCCTGACTTCATGAGAATAAGTTAATGAAGATCATATGTAGCTTGAAGATCGACGACGATATGACAAGCCATTTGATAACGGTGCACATTATGCGGACACAAGGTGCCTCACATAAGATTGATGCAAACTTGTTGAGAGATGTTTCAAATAAAGGGTTTGGGTTAGCACAAAATCCAGAATGCTGCGGTTATGCCGGGTTCAACTTAAGTGGAAGTGAAAGACTCTAGACGACGCAGAGGCTTCGGGTTGCATTTTAACCAAGATCAAATCGAAGCCGGTTTTGGTTCGGGTTAACAAGTTGTTGGCCGGTTTAAAGGCTATTACTCTGTTCTTCTTCTTGTACTTTGTTCTTGAGCAAGGTAGAGAGTTGTAACGATGGATGTATAACCGCAACTTTAACATCTACTGGATTGCTAACTCAAGTTGGCCTGACACCAGTGCTCACCCTACACTTGAAGTGGCCCCAAGCACAATTATAAATTGTGGACCATTAACATTAAGGCAATTAGAAAAAAACAAAATTGTGGACATATTATATGGGAGTGGCCGAGTGGGACTCGAATTTTTAACTCTTAAGCCACGAACAATGAAAGCAACCGACTAAACTAATGGACATTTTACATATACGTGTGGCCTCAAAAAATACCATAAACACATGCTTTTACATCGAAACTTGAAATCGGTAAAATTCTTGTGAAAGAGTTGATTCAGGTTTACCTTCTTTGGCTATCTTATTGTCATGACTCTAATATTTGATGAGATAACAAAAAGGTGAATATGTAGAATTGTAGACGAAACAAAACCATCATAACAAAAAGAACAAACAAAACACAAGTATACAACAAAGGTTATAAAAAAACAAAAAAAAAAAACAATACAAAATAGGATAAGCTTGTCGCTGATATAAGAGAGGGAGATGAACGTTAAATAGTTGTTAGTCTTTAGGTTTGTTTGAAAAAACACATGACAAGATATTCGGATAAGGGCTGCGATTTTATGTTTCTTCTTTGGCTCCTTTTGTTATGGCTTCTTTTGTTTACTCTAAATTGTCTTCTTTTAAAAATTTGATTAAAATTAATATTTCACTTTCCCATTTTCTTTTGTTTTTTTTTTAATTTCACTTTGCAACTTACCTCCACTTTACATTTCTTTTTCATTTTTTTGGATTAATAAAAGTTTTAGCACCAGAAACGTTAATTAATTTATCCCATAGCCAATCAATATAGAACTAATCTTCACATAATACGAAAATTCAACCATACAAATTATGTACTATACTAGCTATATAGTATGTTTATATTCAATTTTGACTTAGGAATTAAAAAAAAGGCAAATTGGGACTGTGATTGATTGCAGCCACTCAAAGATTTTAGAAAATTCAAAGTGTGATTGGTAAAAATAGAGTTAATTTTAGTACATCCTTAAAGTCAAGTCACTAATCACCCCTTAAACCTTTTAAATATGCTCCATGCGTAAAATCATTTCAAAAAAAAATTAAGAAGAATATTTTGAAATAATTTGTCGTTTAAAGTTTTTGTATATAGATTAAGAAATCACAAAATTTTCATTTAATTTTCTCTTTTACATGAAATTTTACAGAAAAGCATTATTATTTACAACTAATTCAACCATATTAAAAACATACAATAAAATATAATTAGTCAAAAACTGTTAAATAAATTTAAACAAAACTTTTTTCCTAAAACTACAAATAAATTTAAACAGAGAGAGTACTACATATAATATTGTTTTAAAACTTATTTTCTATTAAATGCAATTGTACACAAAGGTTGTTTCCACTTCTACTTAATTTATGGAAGATTGAGGAAAATGATTGAATTTTCAGCAAAAATATCTGTCAAACGTCTTAATTTTTTCTTAATCAACCCGTAAGCCATAAGGAATATTACTTTTGTCACCTTCTAATAACTAACACGAAAATAACAGCTCACTCACTAATCACTATTTCAAAGAGAAACTCGCTTACGCTACGTCATCTCATCTTATTATGTTTCGTGTTTTCTAGAGGATAATAATAACAAAACTATCATATATGTTAGGTATCTTAATATATATTAATAAAATTGTAGTTTATATGTTAACAAGAAATAGAAAAATAAGCCAAAAACAACAGTAGTGTATTTATTAAAGATTACACGACGTCTAAATCAATAAAATAAAACTATGGATTATGGAACTTGGTCGAACATAAGAAAAAGTTAAAACTATTATAAAAAAAAAATAGATTTTGTTACATTGTGATAAGAGGGAGTAAAAAGAAAATAAAAATCACTTATATTTTTAAATGCGATTATACCAATACTAATACATATCAGATTATACCAATACTAATATATACCAGATCTAATCAAAAGTTTGCAAATAAATATGTTTGGGGGAGAATAGTATTAGGATGCAGCTCGGTGTTTAAAGATATGGAAATCGTAAGTGATTTAAACAAATATGTCTTCAATTCATGTTAAAAAAAATAATAGTCATCATCTTCCAAACATTAATAATAGAAAAATATTAATTCAAATGAGTGAAACTCAGTACTACTCATGAGTCATGACCTACATGAGTGAAACACTCTAGAAACAATCATGCCCGGGAAGGAAATAAATTATTCAAAACACTGATTTTATCTTAACTTATATTTTAAAAATGAATTAGTATGTAAGAAAAAATAATTTGAGTAAAATTTTTATTCTTTAATCAAATTTTTATTCTTTAATCTTCCTTAGATGATAAATTTGTTGGAATGTAGTAGAACATATATATGCTGAACGTTTTTTTTTTGTTTTTTGGCTAAAGGTTTTTTTTTCGTCAAGCTAAAGGGTTTAATGACGTAAACTTGAACAGTATAACAATATACATACTAAATATTTAACTATATTTAAAATAATAAAAACAATTTTGTTTTTTTCAAGTTAAATCACCAGTTGAATTCACAACTGTTGATTCAATTTCAACACACTGAAATTAATACATATGATCAGTATAAATTAGGCTGATTAGCCCAAATTCTGTGTCACTTACTCTACTATAAACTACATCCTTTATTAACTACATTACGTACCAAAAGAGAAAGAAATGTAAGAGAGCCAATAATTAGAACACCGGCTCTGACTAGACCAAAAAAGTATTTCGTCTAAAAGCTTTTTAACCGACCATGAAAACTAAATTGTTTTGTCCCAGTCTTTTGGTTTTGATATCCGGACAACTTCCTCATATACCAAAATACTAAAAGCTTGAAAAGTCAACCAATAATAAAGTAACGTGGAAAATATGAAATTCGTTGCAAAGATAACGTGATCTCTCTACGAAGATAAGTTTATTCTCTTTTTTTTTGTCGGCACCCTATATTTTATTCAAACGGAATTGAAAAAACAGGCACTGGTAGTTATTTTAAATTAATAAATTTGATAAACTAAAATATGGAGTATATAATATATAAATTATAAACAAGATACATCACTGAAAGAAAGAAAAAAAGAGGTTCGTACTTTCCTTGATTTTTTGGAATGTCAGGTTCATCATCCCGATCAAGAAACAATTATACAGATTTAGGCCATACCAAAATTTGATACATGCACGGAGAATTGGAGATATTCAATCCAAGTCCAGATACATGAATACTAGCTAAAAATGTAACAATAGAAAACTACAAAAACAGTATTAAATCGCAGTTAAATATGACATTTTCATCAAGGACATAACTAAAAATATAGAAAATTTCTTCTATATACAATATAATGGATATCTAAATATTATATATTTATTTTAAAACTTTATATAAAACACTGATGTAACATTTCTCGTCGGATCTTTGTTCTCTGATATTTTATCCATTCACAAGAAAAAAAATACTATATTTTATTTTTCTTTATCGACAAAAAGAACCTTTTTAATCTTATGATAAAAATGAAAGACTTCATAAAGAGACGTGATAAAAAAAAGAAGAAAATGGAGCGTGTGTGTACGCGTGTGTATCTACTATGTATAGAAACTTTAGAAAATTAGGAAGAATCATTCAACTTGAAGTAGAATAGTCTCAAAGAGCCATGGTTGACTGATCAACCATCGCCTTCTTCATCCTTTTCTTTATTTTCTACATTAGTCATTTAATTCATTCATTATATATACTTCTCTCTAATTTCTTAATCATCTCTTCTTATAGTTTTTACCCTAAAGAAAATGGCAACCGTCGATGTCATCAACGGTGATTCAATCTCAACTCTTCATTCTGACATAATCCAAACCCAAATCTTGACCCGACTCGATGGTCCGACGCTAGCCTCCACCGCAACAACCTCTTCTTACCTCCAAACTCTATGCACGGAAGAGAAACTCTGGCAAGAACTCTCCATCGACACGTGGCCTTCGATCAATGATCCACGTGTTGTCCAAGCTATCTCCTCTTTCCCTTCCGGTTACCGTTCTTTCTTTGCTGACTCGTACCCGTTCACTGAACACACGTGGCAGTCTGAAAAACATGATCCACCGACGGGATTAATCTCAGCCGTTGATTTATACTACAGAGGAGAGATTATATACTCGAAGGTACAAGAGATGGAAACAGAGAAAGGTAAATCAGGATGGTTCTTGTCATCACCGTTTCGGGTCGATATACTCGACCCGAAAGAGTCGGTCCAAACCCGGATTCGATATCCGGGTGGGGACTACGAAGCGTGGGTGAAAGATATGGAAGAGAGCATGAAACTTAATTGGATACTAATCGATCCGATCAAGAAACGAGCGGCGAATATATCTAGTCGAAAGGCGGTGTCGGCGCGGCGGAACTGGCTAACGGGGGATTTAGAAATACGGTTTTCAACGGTAGTGACGGCGGAGGCGGCGGAAGTGGCGGCGGTTGTGTCATGCGGGTCAGCGGAAGCGTGGAAAGAGGTGGATGAGGAAGTGGGAGGAGAAATACACGTGAGGGACGTGAGGCTACAAGTAGAGGACATAGAAGGAAAATGTATGAAAGGTAGGGATAGTTTGGTAATTTTACAAGGGTTGTTAGATGGAAAGAGATCGTGTAAAGATGATGAAGAGAGAAGAGCTAAAGAAAGGTATGAAGAATACGTGCGAATGAAGATACAATGGAGAGAGAATAAAGAGAGGAGAGAAAAAGCTCAAGACACAATTTGTATGATCTTTGGGTTCTCTATGTTTGTGCTTTTGTGGAGTTTTATTTTGTTAAGGTAAATAACTATAGAAAGGTACAAAAATACTTAAATGATCCAATAATACATACATTTCTTTGTCATCTTTTTTTTTTCGTTCTTTGAATTTGTAATAAAGAAAATTGTTGAGAAATATATACAAGATATTTGGTTAGAGAAGCATGACGTAATACTGATTTTTTTTTGGTGTTTTTTTGTTTGTTTATGATAGATAAGTTTTGAATATATATAGTCGTTAAAATGTCACTTTTGGACGTATTACCTAATCTGAAAACGAAATTGGTTAAAGAAATAAGTTGCGGTCGGAAATTAGTCAGTGAAGGAATTTGGCGGCCAAAGAAGATTTTTTGGTAGTTATGGAAATATTTTTAATAATTTTTTTAGTATAGATTAAAAATTATTGTTTCCGTTTGTTGCGAACGTGTGTGGGCTTAGGGCCCAATTCAGTTTGTTAGATTAGTAGGGGTTCTTTTCCGGCAGATTAGTGGGTTAGGGATTTATAGACTTGATGGTTTGGGTGAAGAAAAAACACAAATCAGTTTTTATGTTAACCAAACGGCAATATCCACAGGCAAACACACAACACATCTCATATTCATTGCCTGGATTGCAACTATGAGTATAGGTATGATCAAAATTTTGTAACCGCATTTCGAACCGTAACCAGACTGTTACTAAATCTGGTTAAAAACTGTAACCGATAACTGAAAAACAAATTAGTTACTATTAAAAAAAATACTAACCGTTAATTATTAGTAACTGTATCAAAATCGTTGGATAATCGTTGTAATTGTGTATATGCAAAGACAAAATATAGTTGTAATCGTGTATATGCAAAGACAAATATCGAATGTTTGGATAAAAATTGTCAAAAAGGTAAATAATAGATATGAAAAAATCTAAGCTAGAAAATAATAAGATTTTTTCTCAAACAAATATGTTGGAATGCTACATTGCTTGATATGAAGAAAATTTGGTGTACAATATACTTTTTCATCTTATTAAAAGCAATACAATATTTTGGGTAATTCTTAAGATTTCGCCTTCAATATTAACTATATTGTAATCATCAAATAACAATAACCATATATAATCATAATTGTTGTAACCGTAATCATTTTAATCATAGATAGTGGTTAAAGTTAAGGTTAAAAAATTTTATAACTGTAACTGATGGTTAATAAACCGTACCCGTAATAACCGTAACCATAATCATCTTACGTGAACACTAAAATTTATATCCATCACGTTTAGATTAATCACCCATCTTTCGAAGCAAATAAGTTCCAATATGAGCTTAGAGGACATAAAACTAGTTTAGAGAAAGTTACACGGATACAAATTTGGATATATAGTTTAGTTAGGATATGATTTTATTGATTTTATTATATATTTTAAAAATAACTAAAACGTTAATGATGACGTAAGCTAATAAAGTAATAGATTAGAAATTGCAATAAAAAAATATAATGTATTTAATAAAATAGATTCATCGACAAAAAAATAATAAAATAGATTCATATAAAACTTGTATTACACAAAAGAAAATATCTTGGCGCAAGATAATAAAATAATTACAAAGTGATTTAAATTCATTTTGATTGCCGTCAAAAACAAAAATTCATTTTGATAAGTTATTACACCCAAAAAAACAAAAACAAAAACTTATTGGCATGCGGGGTACAAACACCGAGGAAGATATCGAAACACGTGTTTAAAAATGAAGAGACGATTTATTAAGCATCAATGAGAGAACTTCAGAGCTGGGTTTGAGTTCTGTCCAATAATACATAACCACGTTATCATTTTTGTCCTTTACTATCTCATTACACTCTTCTGTTATTCGCCCAATTCTTACAGTCATTGTCCACGTCATCCTTTTTCCCTCTGAAGCCGCCAAATATCAAAAAACACAAAACCTTTACCCGAAGCAAAGTAGCTGCACACTTGCCATTTATAAGGCATGTTTCTTCATCTAAAGCAAAGTATTTTCGAGTTCCTGAGCCAAAAAGATCAAACAATGTCTAAAGAAGCTGAGATGTCGATCGCGGTGTCGGCTTTGTTCCCTGGTTTTAGATTCTCTCCTACTGATGTTGAACTTATCTCGTACTATCTTCGTCGTAAAATCGATGGTGATGAGAACTCTGTTGCTGTGATTGCTGAGGTCGAGATTTACAAGTTCGAGCCGTGGGACTTGCCAGGTTTTACTTCGGTTTTCTTTCTCTTTATGTTTACTTTGGTTCACTAATTTGAATGTTTGTGCCTATAAAACAGAGGAATCGAAACTGAAATCGGAGAACGAGTGGTTTTACTTCTGCGCGAGGGGGAGGAAGTACCCGCACGGGTCACAAAGCCGGCGAGCCACACAGCTAGGATATTGGAAAGCGACCGGTAAAGAGCGGAGTGTTAAATCCGGGAACCAAGTTGTTGGAACCAAGAGAACGCTTGTATTTCATATCGGTCGGGCTCCTCGTGGCGAGAGAACGGAGTGGATTATGCATGAATACTGCATCCATGGAGCCCCACAGGTTCTTAAAACTTTCATTTTGAATAGGTTGAGTTTTAATGTTTTGAGATATATTGAAATTTGGATTTCACAGGATGCATTAGTGGTGTGCCGGTTAAGAAAAAATGCTGATTTTCGGGCTAGTTCGACCCAAAAAATGGAGGATGGTGTTGTGCAAGACGATGGCTACGTTGGCCAAAGAGGTGGTTTGGAGAAGGAGGACAAATCCTACTATGAATCTGAGCATCAGATACCAAATGGTGACATCGCAGAATCATCAAATGTTGTTGAGGTCAGCTTGCTTTTGAGGAATGTGTCTTTTAACGATGTTTAATACTGGTAAAATTATCCGCTCCAATCTTAATCGAAACCACATTAAATTCAATATAGTTCCGAAAACAGAACCGATTAAGAAACTAAAACCAAACCAACACCATAGTACCATACTATAACGGATTCATAGTACATTAGATTTCACTAAAGTTGTTATTTTACTAAAGCAGATTCTAAACTTAAAACGTAACAAACCAATATATCCAATGTTTGGTTTTTATTTTGGCTACTAATATTATAACTCAATAGACTAAACCAACACTTGGGCTGAACATCCTTAGTTTTCTTGTACTGGTAGAGTTTAGAGTTTGTAACTGAAGTTGATCTCTTTCTATTGCGATGCAGGATCAGGCCGATACCGATGATGATTGTTACGCCGAGATTCTGAACGATGATATAATAAAGCTCGACGAAGAAGCGTTGAAAGCTAGCCAAGCGTTTCGACCAACTAATCCAACTCATCAAGAAACAATATCAAGCGAGTCATCGAGTAAGAGGTCAAAATGTGGTATAAAAAAAGAATCAACGGAAACAATGAATTGTTACGCTTTGTTCAGGATCAAGAACGTTGCCGGAACCGACTCCAGCTGGAGATTCCCGAACCCGTTCAAAATCAAGAAAGATGATAGCCAGAGATTGATGAAGAATGTTCTGGCCACTACTGTTTTCTTGGCTATCTTATTTTCTTTCTTTTGGACTGTATTAATAGCTAGGAACTAAAGCTAGTTACGACATACATATTATTTATACATAAATAAATATAGTATTTGGTCTATGGCAATATGGCATGTTGAGCTAGTCTTAACAATTATTCAAACTTGTGTACAAACCAAAATTTTTATGGAAAAGAGAATATTTTCGGATAGTAAACCTTTATAATCTGGGTGAAAGCTTTGGGAAAGAGATGATAGTTCCGTGAAAATAGAGACAACAAATTTCACATATAGTAAATGTGAATAATACCACCATTTCCTTAAGTTTTGCTGTTTGTTGTATTAGAGATTGCAAAGTGATATTCTTAGTTATATACAATTGTAATAAATTATACAAAATCCATAAGTAAAATAAATTATTTTAGACTATGTTTAGATATACAAAAGTTTCAGTTCAAAATATAAACGCCTGAGAATCAAACAAATGTTGTTTGTAGTTTTTTATATTTATAAAATAGTCTAAAAATATTTTTCTTACTTATGGATTTTTTATACTATATTAAAGTTTTATATATGTAAAAGATTACTCTGGAACCTCTAATACAACAAATGGTATACCTTCAGAAAAAAATAAAAAATAATTGTGTGTCATACAATAAATAAAAATAATAAGGTGAAAAGATTTGCTTTCTGTTTTTTTTGGTGGCTGAAAAAAACAATGGCGATGATGCTTCTGCAAATTCCTCCTTCGTCTTCCTTGTTGAACACCAGAAACCTTCAAATCCGATTCTTCCACTCTTCAGTTTCAGCTTCCTCGAAGAAATTCAGATGCAGAGCCGTCCGTGAGAAGGCGGAGGACATTGATAAGAACATTTCGCCGCCGTCTTCTTCTCCTCCTCCTCCTTCCGCCGAAGAAGTTACCAAGAAATATGGCCTTGAAGTTGGTCTATGGAAGGTAAAATCAATTCGATTGCGCAATTTCTCGTTTTAATTCGTAATCTAAAATTGATGATTCTATCGCTATGGAAGCTTTAAGTGTAAGTAAAATAGTGTTTTTGGATGAACATGTGAGGACATATGATTGTTTCTGAGCTGAATGATAGGCTAATTCAGAGCAATTTTGGTATTAGTAGAAGCTATTGAAGCTTTAAGTGTAACTAAAATGGTGTTTTGTATGATTATGTGAGCAATTTTGTAGTTGTTGAAGCTATGGAAGCTTCTAAGGGTACTAAAATGGTGTTTAGATGATTATGTGAGTAGATATGATCGTTTTCGTGGTAGTTGTAGAAGTTATGTAAGCTTTTAACTATGCTAAAATGGTGTTTTTTTTTATCAACAAGTGAGCATATGTGATTGGTTAGTTTGGAGCATTTTTGGAAGTTGTAGAATCTATGGAAGTTTTTGTGTAGTAAAATGGTGTTTTGGATGGACTTGTGATTAGATATTAAGCTCTAAGGATGATGAAGGAAGTGATGGAGACAATAAGAAGAAGAAATCAAAAACAGATGAGGCTAAAGAGTTACTTGCAAAGTATGGTGGTGCTTATCTCGCTACATCTATTACTCTTTCTCTCATTTCCTTCTCACTCTGCTATGTCCTTGTGACTTCCGGTGTTGATGTTCAAGCTCTTCTTCTAAAGGTTACTACTTTCACTTCTTGATCATACTAAGTTTATGTTTTCTTGATCTTGGGTTGAGTAAAGCTGATTTTGATGTTTTGTGTTTAAGGTTGGGATTTCGACGAATGAGACAGGAGAGAAAGTAGGAGCCTTTGCTTTGGCTTACGCAGCGCATAAAGCTGCATCTCCGATAAGGTTTCCGCCTACAGTGGCTTTGACTCCTATTGTAGCCAATTGGATTGGGAAGAAAGTGGACAAGGAGAAGGATGATGACAAGTAGCTTACTTTGGAGGTATTATAATGTAGATGTTCTATATATTACTTGATAATCAACATACATAATCCTGTACAATCCTCACTTCTCTACCTTGTATGTACAAAAAAGATTGAAGCATATCTGAATATGATGATGAGTTAGAAAGATACAGAACCAAAGAGTGGCAGAATCCAAGTTGTGATATAGTTTTAGACTTGTCTATTTAATATGTGGTTGGTTGGAAATTACGACTTCACGATTCACTAACCTCTAGACATTTGGTAAGTGGGAGAAGTAGTTGTCAAATGGTTGGGAATGATCTCTGTGATCCAGAGCATATGACCTCGATCGTTTTGGTGATGCATTTTAACTTGTACTCTAGAACCTCATTATCTCGGCCCATCAAAATATGAAAACATTGGGCCGTAACAATTGGGCCGTAATCATCTATACCATCTATAGTTAATTGGATCTTTTTATCTCCTCCCTTCCTCTTTCACTTTCTTCCATGGATTACTAAATTCCTTAATCCTGGGAAAATCACACCAATCAACTTTTGTGAATTGTAACCCTAATCGATTCTACAGCGAAATCTACCTATTTCATGCTTGGGTTTGATTAGTGTTTTTCCAGAATCTGGGACTTCGCAGGAATTGCGCTAATTTTCAATCGATTTTGCAGAAGTTTGTTGCTCCTGGAATAGAAATCGAAGATGAAGAAGTACGGATTGCAAATCAGAGCTCCTTCCCAGAAAAAACAATCATCATCTCGACCTCCACTTCGACCCGCTTCAATATTTGATGAAGAAGAAGATCACGACGTCGAGAAGGAGATTTCTCGTCAAGCAACAAAGACCAAAGCTCATAAAGAAGTAAGCTTTTTTCCTCCACTGACTCGAGTTCTTGTTTCTTATATTTCCTTCAATTTGATCTGCTTGATAAGTGATTGTGTGTTTTAGATTGAGGAGCAGCATAAGAAAGCCTTAGAGGAGGATCCTTCTGCTTTTTCATATGATGAAGTTTATGATGATATGAAACAGAAAGCTGTTCTTCCTCGAATGCAAGATCGTGAAGAACGCAAGGTAATGTTTATCTCTTAGAGAGCTTAAGACTTGAAGCTTCTGTAGCTTAGGGAATCAAAATCTATGTTTCCATGTTCTTAAGAGGAATCTATGATCTGTGTCGGGCTTGGTTTATCATATGATTGAAGTATAGGAAGCCATAACTTAGCTGGATTTTCTTATTACCCTTAGAAACCACCAAAATCTTGATATCCTGCAATACCCTAACAACTACCAGCCTATAACCCATGGCTACATATAGTTACCAAAAAGTGTAAAGCTTAGTTACTTTGTTTTAGTTAAGTAGAGGTGAAGTTTCTGAGCCTCTACATGCGTCAGTTTTAGTAGTTTCTTATGGTGTTACATTCTCTGTAGTTGGGGCACTTTAATTAGGTTTCAGAATGACTTATTGGATTGCTTATGTTTCATTTAGTTTTCTTTTTCTAATTGCAGCCAAGGTATATACAGAATTTGATGAAACAGGCAGAACGTAGAGAGAAAGAACATGAGATAGTTTATGAGAGAAAGCTTGCGAAAGAGAGGGAGAAAGACGAACATCTTTTTTCGGATAAAGAAAAGTTTGTTACTGGCGCTTATAAAAGGAAACTTGAGGAACAAAAGAAATGGCTGGCAGAAGAAAGATTGCGTGAACTTCGTGAGGAAAGAGATGATGTAAGTTCTGTTTCCTTGTTCATTTTATTTCATGTTTGTGTTTCTATCTCTCTCGTCTATTAAACTAGTACTTGCTAGGATAGCTGAAGTCCTATCTTTGTCCTTTTACGTTTCTGTCTTAAGTAGCTTTGGTTTGGGAACTGTGTCAAGGTAGTTTGCATGTGGTGGCTTTTAGGACATGATGGGTGGGTCTAGAAACCATTTTCATGTCTCTGTATTAGCAATGGGGAGATATATAGCATATAGCTTTGGTAAAATTAAAGTGATTTGTTTTTATAGCTATTAATACTCATGTCAGCTCTTTTCCTTTGTTTTCATCTTCTGTTAGGTTACTAAGAAGAAAGATTTGAGTGATTTCTACTTCAACATTGGAAAAAATGTCGCTTTTGGAGCTCGAGAAGTCGAAGCTAAAGAGGCAGAGAAGCTCGAGGAACAAAGAAAGGCAGAGAAGCTCGAGGAACAAAGAAAGGCAGAGAAGCTCGAGGAGCTGAGAAAAGAAGTAACAAGGGTAGAGAAGAAACGAAAATCACCGGAGAAGGAAGTATCTCCTGACTCGGGAGAATTTGGATCAAGTCGTAGCAAAAGTTTGGAGCCACTAGAAGCAGAGCAAGCAGTTTCTGAAAAGGAGATGGGTTCAGATGGCACTGAAGAGAGAAAGTCATCAATCAAAGAGGCAGCAAAAGAAGTGCCGAAAGCCATTAACGACCAGAAGAGAAGAGAGGATGCGATCGCTGCCGCTAAAGAGAGGTTCCTGGCCCGTAAGAAGGCAAAAATTGAAGAGTATGTGCAACTTGGCTGATTTCAGTCCAATAGTTAAATCTTGGTGAACTTGTCTTCTTCTGATTATCGACCACCCTCTTTTTTATAAGTAACTTTTCAAGATAACGCTTCTTATATTACAGGGTCTACTTCCATTACAAATGCAATAGGTTTGATGGTTAATAAAGAAGAGAACGAACAAAGAAAAATCCCCTACGTTGAGATGCACATTGTCAGGGTCAGTTTAAATGTCCTAGTGGATCAAATTGAATGGTATATAGGAAAAAGTAAAAGTTAGAAAATTGAGGAAAAAGGAAACTTTGAAAGCTAGAATTTGAGGAAAATGGAAACCTTAGAAATTGGGATTTGACAGAGAATTAAATGGAAAGACCCAAGCATTGTTTTTTAGCCACTGACGACCAAAGAAATTCATTCTGATTTTTTATTCCTGACTAGTGCAAAAAATCTATAGCTATAAACGAACCTATTGGCGATTGATTCTGAGATGGAGGAGGCGAGACTCTCGACGTTACCTTTTAGTGCAAGTTTTAATCCTTCAAACCCATTAGGGTTTTTAGAGAATGTCCTTGACTTTATTGGGAAAGAGAGTAACTTTCTGAGGAAAGACACGGCTGAGAAAGAGATCACCGATGCTGTTACTACCGCAAAGGAGAGGTTGAGGGAAACGGAGAAGAAGACGGAGTCCATGGATGTGGAGAAGGTTAGACCCTCGACATTGCCGTTTAATGCAAGTTTTGATCCTTCAGATCCATTAGGGTTCTTGGAGAAAGTCTTTGAATTTGTTGGGAAGAAGAGCAATTTTCTAGTGAAAGACAAGGCTGTGAATGCGATCATCACTGCTGTTACGGACGCCAAGGAGAGGTTGAAGGAAGAGGAGAAGGAGAGTGTAAAGCAAGCAACAGTAAAGATTAAGAAGTACGGACTGCAAATTAGGGCTCCGTCACAGAAAAAGCAATCATCATCTCGACCTCTACTTCGGACTGCTTCAATATTTGGTGAGGATGATGAAGAAAACGATGTGGAGAAGGAGATTTCTCGACAAGCTTCAAAGACCAAGTCTCTTAAAAAGGTATGGTTATAAACATATAATTACCTCATCATTCTGACTCTGTTTCTTATGTACCCATTCAATTTTATCTTCTTGATAAGTGATTTTGTTGTGTTGATGTAGATTGAGAAGCAGCATAAGAAAGCTATAGAGGAGGATCCTTCTGCTTTTGCATACGATGAAGTTTATGATGACATTAAACATGAAGCGGCTCTTCCACGAATGCAAGATCGTGAAGAGCACAAGGTAAGTCTTAGAGCCTAACAGTTTCTTAGGGTGTTTACATTCTCTTATTGGTTGATTGCTTATGTCTCATTTACTTTATTCTATTTGCAGTCAAGATATATACAGCATATTATGAAACAAGCAGAACGTAGAGAGAAAGAACATGAGATAGTTTATGAGAGAAAGCTTGCGAAAGAAAGAGCGAAAGACGAACATCTTTATTCGGATAAAGAAAAGTTTGTAACTGGTCCCTTTAAAAGAAAACTAGAGGAACAAAAGAAATGGCTGGAGGAAGAAAGATTGCGTGAACTTCGAGAGGAAAGAGATGATGTAAGTTATTTTTCTTTTCAACGTTTTCCTCTGTTCTATTTGAGTCTTTCCACTACTAAACTAGTGCTTGTTAGGATAGTACGAGTTTTGTCCTTTTCATTTCTGTCTTACCTCTTAAGTAGCTCAGGTTTAGGAACTGTGTCAAGGTAAGTAGTTAGATCACAATCTTTTCTTGTTACAACCTTGTTGCATGTTGTCTAGAAATCATTTTTCTTGTTTCTCTGTTTTAGAAATTGTGAGGAGATACAGCTTTGGTGGATTATAAACTCATGTCAGCACTTTCTAACTTTGTTTTCATATTCTGTTAATTAGGTTACAAAGAAGAACGACTTGAGTGAATTCTACATCAACATTGGAAAAAATGTGGCATTTGGAGCTCGAGATATCGAAGCTAGAGAGGCAGGGAGGCTCAAGGAGCTGAGAAAGGTAGATAGGCTTGAGGAGCTGAGAAAAGAAGAGACAAGGAAAGAGAAGAAAAGAAAATCACCGGAGAAGGAAGTGTCCCCTGACTCAGGAGATTTTGGATTAAGTAGTAAAAAAAGCGTCAAACCGCAAGACGCATCAATCAAAGAGGAAGCAAAAGAAACGCAGAAAGCCACTAGAGAGGATGCGATAGCGACTGCAAAAGAACGGTTTCTATCCCGTAAGAAGGCAAAGATAGAAAAGTAGTAGTGCAACTTGGCAGATGTCAGTCCAACGGTTCACCAAATTTTGGTTAACATATCTTCCTGATTATCGATCAACCTTTGTTTATAAACTTTTCTAGATAACGTTTATTCAATTGTAATTTTATTTGCAAAACTTGTAAAATTCATCATAAGGTATGTATTTCGACCACTCACTTCCAACCTCGCTACAGCTACTCATCCAAGTCATTGATCGAACGGTGCAAAAATCTGTAATTTGAAGCTTATGTCTCTGATTTGAATCAAGAACCTATACCTCTCTTTCTTTTAACATAGTTCTATGCTCTGTTTTTAAGTTATTTCAAATGAGTTACATATAATGTAATTAAACAAGGTTTTTTTAGTAAAGAAGTTTACATTCTTTCAAACAAAAATAAATTTGTAATGTCTTAACGAAATAGTTTTTCCTCCCATTGTCACCTTTTTCTAACTAAAATGTCTTTTACTTACTTTTGTAGACCATCTTAGATTTCCTTATTATCTCCCACTAGTTATGAAAACAACTGATTACGAGAAAACTAATTTGTAGTAACATGAGATTGTGGATATGGGAAAAAGAAAGAGAGATTGTGGATACTAACATAAAGTATCATGATATCAAAAGAAAGGTCATATATATTATTCCAATATATGTTTTGTATGTATCAAGAGTTCAAAATTCTTAGACATAAGCATTAAAGATGGAAGTGTTGAGAACAAGTGGACCCTGCTCTGATAGTTGCGGAGCTTAAATCTTCCAATCTGAGCAGAACCGGACATCTTACGTGCAAACCGAACTCTTTGAACGAGAAGATCCCACTCTTCCATTGGAACACTATATCGGCTATAACGTGACCGTAGTACATACCGTGTCTCACAAGAAAAGCCCCGGTCGGCTTACCGTTGTCGTTATTGTTTGCTATGACCGCTGTCCAAAGCCTAACTGTACGAGGCTCCTGACGCCTGCTTTGCAAAAAAACACTCTCTGTCTCGAATTTTTCTCCGACTAGGACGTGTAGACTTATTTTTCTGTAGTAAACACTTGACTTGTAGCTTGGGTTGGTCGATGACAGTTTCACCTAGATAAAGCAAATCGAAATAGTAATTATATTAGGGTTTAAAATAGCTTTATACTTTTGTAAAACGAAAAAAAGGAAATTGAAAACACTTACAATTACACTTGTGTTTGAGAGGGGATCAACGTAGAGATCCTCGAGCATGAACCGTGGAACTCGCGGTTGGATTGCTATGTAGTTGAAGGCAAAGACACAGATTATGAGTAAAATTAAAGCCGCGGGCACGCCGAAGTAGATGATTGTTTTTCCATTTTTGCTTAAACAACGAGACTTGTCTGAATAAACAACGCGACTATGTTTTGACGCCGCCGCGCCTTCTTCTTTGGCTTCTGTCTTCTTCTTCGTTGGTTCTTCCCTCTTCGTCGTTGGTCCATTCTTCTTCATCGTTGCTTCGTCCTTCTTCTGCATCGTTTAGACTTTAGATTGCTATGCGTGGTTTCTTCTCTTTAAGCTTTAATGGACTTCTTTGTGTGGTTTTTGATCATAGTAACTATGAAACGTAGGTTTATAGAGAAAAGAGGGAGGATAGTTTTATGGTTTTGGAAATCTTCTAAGAAACAAGAATGGTAAAGAGAAACAAAAGTGTTGAAAAGGAAACTGGAAATGTATTTTTTTTTATGTGGAAAATATGAAAATGTTAAAGTAATAGAGAAATAGAAAACATCCTTATATTCTTTTGTTCTTTTTTCTTAAACAATAACCAATATTAACGATATAGAAACATTTTTATATCTTCACGGTCATATTAGCGATATTAGTCGAGAGAAGTCACGTTCAAGCCCTAGAAAATAACTAATTAATTTCATCAATCGACATTATTTAGCTATAAACTTGATGTTTCTCATTCCTCTAAAATTCTGTGGTATATTTGTAAACTTATCTTATTCGTACGTAGTTGAAGGTGAACAAAAATAATAAGCATCAACATGAAGATCATACAAACATTCAATCCCACCTCTTTTCGACAATAGCAATGCAAAGCTTATACTTTTTTGTTTTTGTTGCATATCTTCTTGATACCTAACATTTCCTTAGATATTGATTGACAAAGCTACACGGCTTGCGGATGCGTTCGGAGAAGATGCGACGTTGCTAAGAGTTTGCTCTGTTTTCTTTGAATCCCCTGTATTTTCCTCCTCTGTTTTGTAGTCGCTTTAGTGTCATTTCTTTACGACCCATTTTCAGCATATATAACTTCCACATTTAAGCAAAAGAAAACATTTCCTTAGATAATTTCCTTTCCTATGAAAATAATTGATCTGTGAAGAATGCATAGAATAAAGTGGAGAGTAACAGATGATGAAATAATGCAGAAAGACAAACCCCACCAAAAATTACTTGTCTCATATCACTAGAAATCCTGAGTGGTTACAAATTAATCGCATCGATGAATCCTGTATACATTGCAAACTCAGGAATTCAAGATCCTATAATCCTCCCAAAGAAACTACATATAAGCATTCAGAACATTATCTCTTAATCGTTCAAACCCCACAAAAATGTGTCACCACAACTCCAATTAGCAAGAAAAAATCATTGAAGCAGAAAAAAAGAACATGTTCCTCTATGAATCATCACCAATTCTCCAATAAGAGTAAGCATGCATATTGGCTAGTACTTAACCTAACGATAAAAACATGATCCATTCTCAAAATTGACTCAATCATGACACTGAGTTCCCATCTTTCAACATCATAGCAGGGCACAAATACCATATAACCTATCATTTGAGAATCATCAATATAAAACTAACATGAACTGACTAGAACCAATCGTTCCAAAGACAATTTCAAGTTTCATTATGTCCAACCATGTCACCATCAAATCCTAATACCACAGTCATATCACCACAACTCTAAATACCAAGAAAAACATGAAACAGAAACCAGAGTATGGTCTTACCAAAATATAACAAGTTGAGCAAAAACATTCTCTACTATGAATCATTTAATCACCTAACGAAACACACCAATTCCACCAATAACACTAACCATCCCTAATGGCTATTACTTAACCTTACGATTCAACTACAATACAATCTCAAAACTAACTCAATCATGCCACAACTCTCAAGTTCCAATCTTTAACATCACACCAAAGCCAAAAAGTCGAAATCCAAACATAATCACTAAAAGAAATCTTTATAACAGTAGCAATCTATTCTCATTGCAATTATCATCACCAATAGTACTAATCAATCAACAACACATAGTCGATTTACAAAAGATTAGTCAAAGATAATATCCCTAAAACTCAATAAGTTTTGCATCTCTTAGACGAACCAACCATCTTCCCTTCACCACTACTCACCGGAACACCAACAGCAACATCATCACAATACACAGTAACATATCTCCTCCTCCGAAACGCACCGTATCGAAACGTAACATAAGAAATCATCCTCAAATCAAACTCAACATTTCCTTTAACACTTCTCTCTTTACCAATAGAATCAACCAAACGTCCATCAACATAAGTACCAGAAACAGAGAGAGTCGCATTAACCACCGTTTGATCTTTCTTCCCTTGATCAAACGGTTGTAACCTAGTCTCGGATAGAGAGACACGATTGTAATACATAGCGCAAAGAGCAGTCTCGTAGTGAAGTGACATCTTTGAATTAGGGTTTCGAAATTGGAGTTGAAGATCCCATTTACCAGAGACTTGATTGTTGGAGACATTGAAATTGGAGACGGAGAGTGAGTTTAGGTTAACGTCTGGTAGTTGAGGACGAACGATTAGGAAGAAGATGAAGAGGATTAGACCTAGGAGTAGGAGGAATGTTGTGAAGACGATGAAGAGACGGCGGATTATGACGGCGCGTGGGTTTGGTTGTGGCGCGTAGTATGGGTTGTGGTTTTGGTAGGGGTAAGCGGTTCCGGCGGCGGGGTTTGGGTACCCGTTGGTGGGTGGTTGTTGTTGTTGTGGATTCGGGTATGGGTATGGGTATGGGTAACCTGTAGCGGGTCGTGATGGATCTTGCATAGCTTTTGATTTGTTTTTTTTGGAATCTTCAAGAGACGAAGATGTTTGTGATGGTGAAGAAGAAGAAGTAAAGGGAAGTGAGAAATTAACGCAATTTAATTTAAAAGGAAATGTAAATTTCTTACGCGTGTTTTTCTTTCTTAACGCGGTTTGTGTAAATGGTATTATTATCAAGATATTCTAGGCGTGGACATAATAAATCGAACCGAAAGAATCGAATTGGAACCAAAGTAAAAAGAACCGAACTCGAATCCGAACCAAAATAGTAAAATACTCGAATGGATCTAAATTGTAGAATTATAATAATTAGAATCGAACTAAACCGAACCAAAATATTTCAGGTATCCGAAAAAATCCAAAATATACTCTTAAAAATAATATTAAAATATTAAAATATCCGAAAAATATTCGAAAATATCCGAAATAAAATATCCTAATGGATTCTAAACTTTAAAACCGGAACCGAACATAGCAAAATTGTTTTGGTTCCTACAAAGCTCCTAAACTCGAGAACCGAAAGAATCGGAACCAAACTAGAACCGAACTGGAACCGAATCGAATACCCGAACGCCCATTCATAGCTTATTAAGGCGGTAAGGCTACATGAATGTATGTTGTTTTTTAATTTAGTTTTTGGATTTGAGATTTTAGTTTTAGATGTTGCTATTAGAACCAACCCAAAAAAAAGTAGATTCACTAAATTATAAGAGAACTAAAAATTGAAGACCTTGAATGTTTGTAGTTTTTAAAATGGTTTTCGTTTTTTTGTTTTTGGTCTTTAGAGTAAATTTTAGTTTCTTCAGAAATTGAATCGATTGTCACCAAAAGATTAATTGAATAGTATGTGGGCTCACTATACTGACCACGCGAATCTAGTGAAGGCACACTGCTACTTTGAAGATGGTTATCAAAGCATCACCCTAATGCACCCTAATGCTGCAATTCCACACTAGTGCGTGCTTAATCCAACCGTAGATTTTCAAAGTTTTAAATTGCTTTTTTAGCTTAATTTTTCTAATATATGCTTGCTCTTTTTAGGATGCCACATGAAGTTGATCTATGGTGAGGGTGGCGATTAAACTTCTCATAAGGAGAAGTAAGGAAAATAAACTCAGCTAAAATCTTATACTATCATACAAATTTTAGATTTCAAATAAAATATTTAAGTAGATTAGTTTGAGAAGAAAGTCAAATGGCTTATTTATAAGAACAAAAAAAATAGCTCGAAAAAATGATTAAATTTTTGCTTTGAATTGTGACGCTTGCTCCATCATATGTTTGTTAGCTCATTGCATTTGGCTATGCATTGATAAAAGTTCATGAAGATGTGAGATACTAAATTCTCGCTCGGTAATACATAAGCTTCAACTCTAGCTAGGGTTCGTTTACCATACAATTATGATAATCCTTCATTGGTATATCTTTTTCTTTTATTTACTTTTTTCATCCACAAACTACATTAACACTCTATATTCTCCTCCAAATATCAAAACTATTGATGCCAGTTTTTTCGAACACACTCATATGTTAGGTGCTTCAGTTTTAAAGTTTCTAATAACAAAACTCTTAGATGTGCATGTACATGTGGGAGAAATGAAAGTGTGCAAGTAATGGTGCTCATTATTGACGTGAAACTTGTCCTTAAATTTCAAAGAATTCTACGATTTTTTTTTGTATTTGTTGATCAATAAGATTTTTTTGGTTCCAACTCTATAAAATTCATTTACTATTACACTCGCATAAATTACGATGATATTATGAAATGTATTAAGACTCTAACAGTTTAACAGTTAACGACAAAAATATCTACTATTGTAAATTTAAATCTTTCTTTCCAACTAAATTGCATATTTTCGGTTCCGGTATAATGAAGGCCTAAAATCATAAGCTATATTAATCACATGGAAGAATTAAATAAAGAAACCTGATCGATATGGCAGTAGAAAGAAGTCAAAAGATTTGGATTTTGGATTGCAACTTTTTTCTTATTGGTTTATATAATTAACAAACTAGTTGATATATATTATATGCTGCAGAATCTTACCTCCTTTTTTACATAGTTTACACTTTTTGTGTGCAGCTCTCAACTCAAGTAGGTTAATTAGACATATAACCAATGAACGTAATAATATTTAAAACTTAGAATTGACCTTTATGAATTCATCAATCAGTCTCTTGTCGCTTAACGTTACACTCGTCTTTTCTGGTTACTACTCTCTTCCCTCTCATTGCATTTTCCAGGCTGTTTCATCTTTCTTTGACATCACTGTATCGGTAACGATTCGACGACATCAATAAATATATTGTTGGCCAACGAAAAATAGACATGAGTAATAATTTAATATAATACTTACCAGTAAGTTTACAATAATTTTGATTGTCTTCTGATCTAATAAATTGTTGGCCAAAAAAAGACCTAATAAATTCGTGGACTTGGAGTTGATGCAGATCTTTAGCAGTATGGTGGTGTTGAATTCAATCTTTTTGGTCCGAATGTCTTTAAAATTGTTCTTGATATTCATATCCATAAAATTAATCGAATTCCGGATTATCCATAATAAAAACAAAACTAGATACATTTTCTAAGTACATTAACACATAAGAATATCATTTTTGTACTACCAAAAAAAAAGTAAAAACTTATGTCCATGGTATTATTATAATTGGTGGTAAATCAGTAAATTAGTTGTTAGCAAAAAAATAAAATTTAGTTAAAAAGTAGTGGCACCTTATTGGCCCAAAAGAGTAACGAAGCAAAACGGAATCTGAAAACTGTTAAAACTTAAAAGAATAGATAATTGAGATATAATATCGTATGATCGGACGGCTGTGATCTGATGCCATCGGATGGGCACGTGTCAGAAGTGTACTCCAGGTATCATTCTCTCTGCCTCATGACATCAGCCGATGGTACCCTCGATACGGCGCCGGCAAGGCTCATATAATCCATTCAATTTATGTTTTTTCTGCTAGCAAATAGATTTGCCATTGATTTGATACTCTCAATAATATTATCCGATTAAGGTATCATCCATATTGTTCAATATAATTTAAGCATATAACTGTTTCCAGATTAAACAATATAATTTATAAGAGCAACTGTAATACTTTACTTTAAAAGTTTTCAAATCAGAATCTCTTTTCTTTTTCTACAAATCTGGAAACAATTTAATCCATATTGTTTTTGTTTTTTTTACCTTCTCATATTTAGATGCTATTTATTATTGTGACACAAGCTTAGTTTAATTTCTTGTTGGTTACATTTTTTTTTCTAAATACACAAATATTATATGTTTAATATTATTTCACACATTTCTTAGAAGAAATCTAAATACATGAAATTATATTTATTAAAAAGAAGTCTAAACTATATATGTATTTAAATGGAATTTTAAATATGGGTAGTAATATAGAAACACCATTGATATATTAGAGTATGTGCCGGTGCCGTATACATACTGTTGTATTATAGTAACCTATATATGGTATACCTAGTCAATGTGTACGGTATTTTTCATATGTATTAGTTGTGAACCTCCACAGCATGTTAGACTTAGGAATTAATTATAACTGAACCAGAACTTTGAGTCTAATTATACCCCTGCCGTTTTATACAACTTTGAATATTGATTCCAGTGGCTAATTTAAATAAGTTAAAGGAAACAAAAACTGCAAGTAAGTGAAAAATACACAATTGTAAGTAAATGTTAGATATTTAATTTATTTATAGCTAAATCATGAACAAGTTCGTATAAGATCTAGATATATGTACCATATACCTTTTCTATGCCCACTATATATACTTACTACACATAATATATAAACCAACCAAAATATTTGAATAGTTAATAACTATGATACACGTTTAGGACAAATAAAATTAAAAAATAGGAGATCCCATTTCTCGCCCTTGTAGGCTTACGCTATAAATTGGACTGTCCCCTTCTCATTTCATTACCAAAGTAAAGAACAGTTTCTATATTTCTCTCTTTATCTCTCTCACTCAGTCACTTTCTCTCTAAAAATGGATTCGAAGAGTTTTCTGCTACTACTACTACTCTTCTGCTTCTTGTTCCTTCATGATGCTTCTGGTCTCACTCTCTCTTTCACTCCTCTATATGTCTATAACTCATGTAAATGGATTCTTATAAGTCTCAACATAACTTTTTTTTGTTATTTACTATTTCACCAGATCTCACTCAAGCTCATGCTCACGTTCAAGGACTTTCCAACCGCAAGGTTATCTTCAACTTGTACTCATTAAGGCCTCTCAATATTCATGTGTTATGTTCATGTAGATGTCCGGTCCAGTTCAACAACTGTTTCATTGCTTTAGTTGTCACGAGAAATATTTGTATATATTATTATGGTGTGCAAAACATAGTAAAATGTTGTTCAATTGGCAGATGATGATGATGAAAATGGAAAGTGAATGGGTTGGAGCAAATGGAGAAGCAGAGAAGGCAAAGACGAAGGGTTTAGGACTACATGAAGAGTTAAGGACTGTTCCTTCGGGACCTGACCCGTTGCACCATCATGTGAACCCACCAAGACAGCCAAGAAACAACTTTCAGCTCCCTTGACCTAATCTCTTGTTGCTTTAAATTATTTCATATTGTAAATTACTTTCTGCTTTATCGGTTTTACCATTTCGGGAGTCTTTTTTGTGTGCAATCTGTTTCGTTTGGTAAGCTTGTAGTTTCATGAAAGTGAATGTAAGATATGCATTACGTTTGTTGCTGAAGTGAATGTAAGATACGCACTATTATATCTCATGATTTTCTAAGAAAACCCTCTTAAAACGAAGATGTCTATAGCATTACGTTTCTATTTCCATATAATACGTTAAAATTTATGGTTTTTACGTATAAAATGCAAAATAAAGACACAAGTATATCTCCAAAGCAATGTACCGTTGGGAAAATTTATTAGTACGTTTTCAATTGTCAATGCAAATAATTAATGGATGTGATAGTCACAATTAAACATACAATAATAAAAATGATGATGATGATTCGATGATGTGGTGGGAAGGATAAATTAAACCGACTTTGGGGCAGTGACAGGCAGTGTCAGTGTCAAAGACAACCATTTGTAGTCACTATTTCTATCGAAGGTTGCAAATTGAATGGTGGAGGAGTATCAAAACGACACACATACTTGAAAAGATATTTTAATAATATAAAAAAATTGGTGATGGCGTAATAACAAACCTAGAGCTAATTATTATCCTTAATGATACCAAATCTATATGATACGATATTTGTTTTAAAAAGAGTAAAGACTGACACTTGAGATGTGACACTGGCGATTTCGCTCACGTCACCACTTTTCCCACCTCAAATAACGCTTACGGCTTTATCCATTAATTCTAAGTATAATTTTAAGTGTATTTTTTCTTGCCAAATTCAAATATATCTTACTAAATGGATGAACATTATAAAATTGTTATCAAAACCATTAAATGTTCTTATAATTTCTTTCGTTCCTCCAATGTCATCCCAAGACTTTTTGACCTAATATATGATATATCTAACTTGCTTTGGAATCGTATGACATATATCTTCAAATACATATTTCGTATTTTTTTTTCACGAAAACTAATTTAGAAAGTAGAAAACCAGCTATTTTAAAGAAAATAAAGTGTGTTTATATATATTCTAAAACAATGCTATAAGAACATAAGACCAAGATATATACAATGTTATTTTATATTTATTATTAAGCATTAACATTGAAATTAAAAATATTAAACATGTATACCAAAGTAATCAACATTGTAGTTATTACTACTCTCTCTGTTCATTTTTGTTTGATTGTTTAGAAAAAACACACATATTAAGAAAACATATTAAATATTGATTATAAATGTATTATTTTTAATGTTTTACAGTTTTCTATAACTTTAAACCAATGATAATTAACTATTTTTTTAAAAAATTACCATTCACCTATACTAACCAATAAAGATTACATAGAAAACTAAAAAAATTAATCTTTTAAAAACAAATTTTTTTTCTAAACAATCAAACAAAAAGGAACAGAGGGGGAATATTATTTTAATTTAATTTAGATTACCATTGTAGTTAGTAATTGATCAGATAATATGGATAGGCTTAGGCATTCGAATTTTCTGGTTAGTTTACGTCGACTAATTAGGAGTTTTGGGTTTTTGGGTTGGGGGACCAAATGAATATCTTATTGGATCAGTACGATTCCTATTTGGGTTCAGACCTGTTATCAAAATTTATGTGAAACCCAACGTGGGACCAAAATATTTTTCAGTTCAGGTTTCAAATCCAAAGTACTAGGAAAAACAAATCCCAAAAAAGAACTCAAAATAATCATGTACTGTATATATAGTGTTTCGGGTTTTATGGGTATATATTTGGTTTTGGATTTTTTTGAGTATCTTCTCGGAATTTAGATTCTAACTTAACTAATCTGAGACCCAAAAAATAATAATTTATAATCCGTTTGGGTAATATACCTACCTGAAACCAAATGAACGCTCGGATTTTTGGGTTTCTTCTTTTATATCCAAGCCTAAATATGTGTATGAAATATAGGTAATTCGAATATATAAAATCAGTATCTGAATGACTAAGAATCAAATTCATGTTTGGTAATTTGTATACCTACATAGCTACATATAATATTTTAAATTTTACATTCTTGAGATTTAGTTTTTACATGATCCGCTTCGCCAAATATGTTTCCTCCATTCGAAACTAAAGTCTAATTAGTTTCTAAATGGCAAAAGTGGATCGAGTGAGATAGACAAAGTGGATCAGACGGTACAAATATAAATATATGCTCAAATACATATCAAACACTTTAGGTGGTTGAAAAATATGATGAATAGTGGTAACCTCTCGTATATATATTTGATATAAATCATTCCAACATTTAGTTTATTTGATAATTTTTTGTAATTTTTGTTATATTTGATGAATAGTTGTAACGTTTATCATTTTTAGAAGAAAAAAGTTGTGAGAATTATTAAATGTAAATGAAAAGACAGAAAAATCACTAAACAAAGCTTAAAAACACTAAAACTAACGCTCTTTTTTTAACTGTTTGTTTGGACTTTGGTGAAACACTAAAGTACCCTTTGTTTTGTATTTTTTCACTGTGAACAATTTTTTTTATAATAACTCATTGTTATATATAATTTTACTAACATATGTATCTATTTACCATTAATGTCTTTTCAAATCTATTTATTAAAAAAAAAATCTGCATATTTTATTTAACCATGTTAAGTCTTCAATGAATCCAATATTTTACAAAAACAACAAATTTCATAATTAAAAAAATAAAATAAACATACATTATTTTATGAGTGAATAAACATACATTATTTCACACAAACGCTTGTGTGACCACATGAAACACATCTTGCGTCTACATGCGTATCATCGTCTTCATGTTTCTCATGGATCGAAACCTCCTTCGAGCCATTATCATTTTTTGATGTGTCATCATTATTACCATCATCTTCAATAATTATGACCACATGATCATCATGACATTTGATCGATCGGACACTAACAAAGCTTTTGGCTTTTGGTTTCTCGGAAAACAAAGGATGTTCAATCTTGTTCTTAAATTTTGCAGCGGTTGCTAGTTCATGTAGGGATTCCAAGATTTTCTCTGTTAGGTTTATAATATCGATGAGCAAGGAGATCGCGGTCAGAAGGGAGACCAATTCTAGAGGCTCAACTTCTTTCAAGATGCCTGAATTAAGTAAGTTGGTGAGTGATTTACAGGCAGATTTTGCGTTTTGGACATGAAGATCAGAAGAAGATGGTTTAGTCATTTTCTTTAACGAAATTGACATTTCTTTCATCGCTTTGCCGGACTCCAAACTCATTCTTCTCAATGGTTCTCCTAGTTTCTTTTTAATATCAACTGAAACCTAAAGATTCATAAACAAAGGGATAAATATGTGTGGAATCAAATAAAGCGATAAATAAGTGATACAAAAAATAGATAAGAAGTTTAGAGGAAATCTAAACGCTAAACGAAAGTATGTAATAAAACCAACCCTTTTAACAGGGTATAGAGGAAACATTTATTTAACTTGATTGAACTCTTCATTTCTTAAAAGATTTATGAAGAAAAATATTCTTAATTCAGTTTAGGGAAGCAAGACCTGATTATCTGCATTAAGATATGAATTCAGGGCATGAATTCGGTAAGCACATTGTCGGATTAATTCACCGACAGCTAGGTATTGTTTCCAAGGATGCCGGAATCTGAATTGGCCGTGACCAGGTTCCCATTTTGCAAAATTAGCCTATATAAGAAAACGACAAAAACATAATGAAATGAGAGATTTAGTGGTGAAATAAAGCAAGAAGGGAAAGAATTCAGAGTTCACCACTAACCAAAGATTCTTCATTGCTTTTTGAGTTGAGAACACTTTTATAGTTGTCAAAATCCTTTTTTCGTTTGTCAACCTCTTTGGCGCCATCATTTTCTACCACTTCACAATACTTGTCCCCAAAATCTGCCAATCTCCAACTTTTAATCTTTCTTTATAATAAAAAAACAAAATACACGACTAAGGACCTTATATATGTACCAACTTTCTAAAAAAATTTGTTTAACCCGTTCATTTAAGAGATCATATTCGTTGCATTGATGTTAACTTTGTAAAGTTTTTATTTCTAAAAATGACATCCAGTCAGAGAGTTTATTTTTTAATTTTAGTATGTGGTTGACAAAAAAAATACAATATTTCTAATCAAGTGGTTCAATCAAATTGTTTTGTCATGATATTATTTTTAGAAAACTAAAATATTGTAACATGCAATTTTAGCATGAAGACTTTAATGTTCATCCGATTCGAATAAAATTTTATTTCTTATAAATAGAGAGTTTAACAAGAAAACAAATTTCTCTAACATATTATTTTTTGATCAAGATCATTCTCTAAAATATCCATTATTAGTCACCACACAAATATATGAAAGTGTGTATGAAAACTTGAAACTTTTCCCACGTGACCAAGTGGCAAAACTCCTGCTACGAGTTCCAATCTAACCTTAAAAGAGTTATACTGTTCAAATCAGAAGAAACATAATGAAAGGAGTTACCTAACAAGAAAAATGAGAGTTTCTCAAAGTTAGAGGCTATGAGTGAATGAAGATCTTGGCCGGCCCAAACAGGGCAGACAAAGATGGAGATAATGACGCAACTTAGTCCTCCTATGATCACTGTGGAAATTCTCTTATGGGTCAGCTTTACAACCTGCTCTTCTCTGAACCCCGACACTGATATCAACGCAAAGGTGAGTATGAATATCAGCAGACTGTAATCGTATCTAGCCTTCACCCGCGGGAAGAACCTCACAAACGTCGACAACGCAGCTAAAAAAACAACAAAAAAAGAGAGTCAATCTTATACTAGCTAGTGATTAAACAATTTAGGCTTTGAAAGGGTAACTTTTACATATATAACATGTTATATTGTAATATGTAAACGCAAAACAAATGTGAATGCAAACAAAGAATCATGTCTTAGTCCCTATACATGCAAAACTTAATTGGTATATAAATATAATTTACCTTGTACAAAGACAAAGACTGCGAGAAGAATGGGTTCTCCTGTCGGACCAGACATGCTGGCCAGGTGATGAGCTCCGATTCCAAGTCCCCCCGCAAATAGTGTTGCCGCCACTCTGTTAAGTCCTTTACCAAGCGTGGCCCCTACATATATATACCCGTAGTCACGCACACACACCATCCAATTTTATTATAACAATTATTAACAAAACATAAAATAAAATCTTTAACTACAACAAGTGATCATGTTGGTATTCAAACTTCGTTTCTTTGAAAATGTACGTATTGCATTGCATGGCATGCATGCAAGACCTAGTAATTATCCAGAACCTAAATTTGGTTTGACCGATGTCGAGGATCATGAAGGATAAATTCTAAATAATAATAAAATGCTTAAAATATATACGAAGACGGACCAACAGAGAACTCGAAGACGACAACAACCGTCATAACAGCCCACATTGCATTAACACCGAAGCTGTCGTAGAGAGGTTGGTAATAGTAGAAGGAAGAGACTAAGGCAAGAACCAGACCCACTTTGAACGAGTGAACTACTCTCCTCGGGTCTTCTTTTGCCACTCTTCTCCCTTCTCTCACAATCTCTCTCACTTTTTCCATATCAATCGGGTTGTCTCAAAATATCTTTTTAACTATCAGTTGCAGAAAGAGAGAAATTGTTAGAAAGAGAGAGAGTCGAGAAAAGAGGCGTTTGTGTGTGGGTTTGTCACATGTTATCTAGATGACCAAGCTTATTTATAAGAGAACGACAGAGAAATATATCGTGGACAGCTTATACAATGATATTAAATTATGAAAATCCTGCCTTTTGTATACCACTTATCAAAAAATAGTTTCCGCGTATTTTGTATTCCAGAACAAGAGCATACAATATTATAAATTATTATTTCTGATTAAAAAAAAAAGTTATTATGGTCAGAACATTTTAGACTAGTTTTGCATGCGATAACGATGATTAAAATTAATTTAAGCAAATTTACAATATTATATTGGAAAAGGAAAAAACTAATATTTACAGAAACATATTACTTTCTTTTTGGTCAAGTGAATGAATTAATGGCCTCCTATTTATTTTATTAATCTCATCTCAATTTATTTCAATCTCCCTAACTAATCCAAAATTAAACTGGATGTAAAAACTTTATTCTTATAAAGCATACCCTTCTTCATTTCGAAAATTTAAGAACACGAAAACGAACAAAAAAATGGTTTTGAACACCATATGAATGAATAGTTTTAAACTTTCAATAATTTGAATTTATTTTCTATACTACTATCATAAATTCACTCATGCGTGTTTAGTTCTCAAATTTCATTTACGCCTTAAATTAAATTTAGAAATTGGGTTCAATATATATTCATTTTTTTTTATCTAACGAAATAGGGTTCAAAAATACGAAAACCTGAGAGAGGTGTTCAAAACAAATACTAAGTGTGTGTATCCAATGTGATCACATAATATAGATAATTAGTTTATATAACTCACTGTGATCCCTAATGAAATTTAATGACAAAAAAAAAAAAAATCAATA
>Ga0041059_1000223_pt1 | contig 37831 bp, 22 predicted proteins | sample AraColnosormetaG_FD_56232 | JGI IMG/M metagenome (GOLD analysis project Ga0041059, IMG submission 56232) | Arabidopsis roots microbial communities from North Carolina, USA - Col MF nosort | ecosystem: Host-associated > Plants > Roots > Unclassified | place: USA: North Carolina | collected...
ATTCATTACTCCTATTTTCTNAAAAAAAAAAAAAAAATAGTGTGTGTGTGTGTGTGATGGAGATAAATACCACTACAAGCAAAGTAATGTATTTTGCATAAGTTAAGGAAATATTTAGAGAAAACCAAAAGATGTAATGTCACTTTTAGCTCCATTAATATTTTCTTGCTTTGGAGTGAGTATTAGTTAGTCCATATTTAGTCATTTTTGCTTAGGGTCAAAGCTTTCTTAAACAACTCTCTTATTAATATAAAAAAAACATAGCCATGGTTTAGAGTTTAATAGTTTATATAACGTTCTTTTCTCGAACTCATGTTTACAAGTCATAGCGATATGGACATACGGTAAACGATGATCAATTGATCATGTCATCATGCTCGTCCTAAATTTTTGAAAGAGATTTCCTTATATAACAAACATAAAGTTTTGATATGTTTTTTTCATAAATATTGTGTGAATGTTCTGTGGACGGTTCTAATGATGATTATACAAGCATGTATCATTAGCTACTCGGATTTGCAAATATTTATATCTATAGACAATCATTTCACCCAATATAATGTTTTGAAGGTTTAGTTTACATTATGATATTAGTATTATATAGACAGCAATACTATAATAGATCATTTTTATTTTTCCAACAAGTACTTATACCTTAATCGATTCGAAAGCAAAATACGTACGGCACACCCCCTAAACTCCGGGATTGTGTTCGTCTTGTATACGAGAACGAACGAGATTTTAATCTATCAAAATATATATGTCTTATGAATCTTATAACTAGCTATAAAATTAATTAATATAATTATGGTTAAACCACTTAACCAAAATGTTGAATAATGTGTGGAAAATAACATCTCTTTGGTTGTTATTAATTGGAAAAAGGAAAAGGTCTTTAAGAACCCATGGCCATGACCCATCTCTCTCTCACACAAAAACGCTCTCTAACTACTTTGACAACTTCATTACACTAAAAAAGCAATAGCGTGTAATGATTTTCTTTTTATTCGCATTGAGTTTTCATTTCTTTATTTCTTCTATAATTCACCTAAGCACACTATAAGATTTGAACATAACTTATTACACGATGATAATAACAATAAAAATCATTAAACTATATGTTCTATCAACTTTTTTTTAATTGAAATGTTGATGAAGCCATATCTTAAGCCAAAAGTTATATGTAAGTCTATTGGATAAAAAAGAAAAGTCTAGTGGCCAAATGCCAAAAATTGTTTGCATTTTGTGAAAACTTAATAAAGAGCAAATTATAACCCTTAATTTTTCTATCATTAGACCAATCAATCCATATTTATCTATTTAGTTTCAAAGACACAATGTTTAGCATTGTCACTTTTTTGGGTCCATTTGTATAAAAGAGTTTTGAGACTACCTTAAAACATTCAGCTCAAAAGTAGTTTAACTTATATATCTGTAATAATATGATCACGATGCAAACTAGACGATTCGTTAGATGTCATTGTATATATAGATGACAGAATTGTTGGGTACTAGTTGAAAAAAATATAAACACTAACGTTAGGTCTAATATATAACTACACGCATGTACTGTGGTAGGTTTTGGTTGCCTTTTTTTTTAAATAAGCTTGTAAGACCCATATCCGTTACTATACATATACATATGAGATTTAAATATCATTTATGGATTTAAATATTAAATTGTTTATTAGCCAAGTTTCTTAAGATCATGTGACTTGAAGCATACTCCATAGATTATTGACTAATCATTATTTTAATCTCATATATTCAGTTGAGAGACCAATATTAGTTAGCCCAACTTTGAAAGTAATTATAATATTAAAACCCTTTTTGATGAATAAGTAGTAAAGTAATATTAATAATTTAATATTGTCACCTTTTCTACTTTCCAGACTTAGAACATCCTTTCCACTTAATCCCAACACATTCTTCATCAAAAGCTTTTTCAAGGTTTTCACTTTATTTTTAGATAATGTGGATTGCTTCTGTAATAACTCTATTCACTATATACAACATTCCACTATATTACAAACAGTCTTGAACAAGTTGTTTTCTTTGTAGGTGTAATGGAGAAATACAAATTTTAGTTAATCCCCAAATAGAAGCATAGTTCTTGAGATTATCTGCAGCTCAAAATTCAACATTTACTCGATTATTTGAAATATGGTGTTTGCACAAAACATGATACACATGGAGAGCTGGTATAAAATATTAGTAGAAAACTATTTAGCATAATTAAGTAATTGTTTAGTATTATAATGATCTAATAATGCGTGCCCTTGAATCAAACTAAGATGTGATTTAAGTACTTGATTTTTGGTTGTTATCAAGTTTCTTAGAGGTAACGTCTCACATTTAAGTATGAAAAAGTATGGAAAGCAGAAAAAAAATAAAAACAAAGGAAGATTTTTTTATCACGAGCTAAATTTTATTTAATTCGTTTACTTAACTAAATGTTAAGAAAATGACCAATTAGCACTATCAAATATCAATGATCAGTCGAAACATATCCATCAACAAGCTCTATTTTTTCAAGTCTTTCGTTGAAAAGGATTATGAATAGATCGATATATACCTTTTCTTTTGATATAAATTTCATAAATGAGATATTATCCATACAAGTATAAGTGTAGTTAATAAATGGGTCTAAAAGTCCATAGAAGTTCCATGGAGATCACAACTTTTCTGCTCACACTCTAACTTGCCCCATCTTGCATCCACTCTCTCGCAAGGGAACACCAATTTCCCCAAACTTCAAAACAATTTTAGAATCACACATAGAGACATATGGATCATAAATTTCAATTCAATTCTCGCTACACTAACATTAATCTTCTTTCAGTTTACCTTCTATTTACGGTGTTGTGTACATGGCAAAGCCACTGTGAGAATTCCTCCTGAGATCCAGCTTGTGCGGGATTCGATCTATTATGAACAGAACCGTGTGATCAAAATCACTGGTAAACAAACATCTTAACGATAAGTTGCAATGAGCTACAAGATAGCATTATTACCTTAGGATTTCTTTGAAGTGATCCGCACATTCTCTACAAGGATACATTCGGGAAAGTATCGTCATCTACAGAGAAAAATGCTCTGTTTTAGCTTTCACAGGAAGAACACCTACTTGTGACAGCAAGTTCTAACTGATTGCAAGCGTTAAGCCTTCATAAATTTTTGAAGTTTCTAGCTGAAAATTTTAGCTTCCGAGTACATCTTCATCTAACAAACTAACGTCTATAAATGATATAAGATAATAGACTAGGGGAAGAAGAGTTGTACCAGCTCTTTAACATCCTTTTTTTGCTGCCTTGTTGGTTTTTCTGGATACTGATGAGAAGAAAAAAAACACCTGATTCAGAATGCATACATAACCTGAGTTTAACCAATTCACAAACATCTACTTAGAGACTGCTAAAGGTCCCATCAATGTGATAAGGTAAAAGTATAAGAACGACAGAAATACAACCAAAATCCTTTGTTTCGAAGAGTACACTCAACTCTCTCTCTCTAAGCCCAAATGCTTGCCAATACACAACCAATACCTCTAAGTCTTTTCATAAAACTCATGTATCAAGGAAACTAAATGGATAATAAGTATGGTTAAGACTAAATTTTATGCAGAGAAAGGTAGTCAAGAATGATTAAATTGAAAAAAACAAAGCAAAACTCAACCTGCGCAGCAAGAGTGTGAAGAAACGTCCATGTAGCTCTCCCGAGATCCTCTTTAGTCACAGGACCAGTAGACTTGTCCTGTAAATAATATGGAGTGAGTTTGATGTAATTGTTACACATAATTCATATCAACAAAATCCATCGCTGAAATGAAAATGTCCTGTAAATAATATGGAGTGAGTTTGATGTAATTGTTACACATAGTTCATATCAACAAAATCTATCGCTGAAATGAAAATGTCGTATAACACTTGAAACCCGTTTCAATGAGACCTTAAAGGTAAAACTTTTCGTAATGAAACCTTATTCAAGATACAGCTATTTTTTCATGGCTAGTTACACAAACTCCAAATCATCATATAAAAACAGTATATACCAGTAGAAATTTCCTGACAATAGAGAACCGAATTGAATAAAGCATCTAACTTTCAACCACAGGTTTGGTAAAATAAGAAAGAAAGACGATTTCTGACCCAGGAAAGGTAGAAAGAGTTCATTGGGGAATTTCATCGAACACGTTGGTGATGATGATAAGCAAGGGAAGATTTTGCTAAGTGTCAAAACAAACACGAAAAACTAATTGAAACCGGAATTAGATTTGAACCTTGAGAGGAAGTTTCTGAAGACTGGAACTGTTTGTTGCGATTGGCGGAGAAGAGTCCAAGGAGATGATTGGGTTTTGGATTGTGGATTGAGAACTAGGAGGAGTATTCTTGATGCCGATGAAATTGGAAAGATGAGTTTGGACGCAATTTGATAGTTTCTCGAAGCTCTGGAGTAGTGGCTGCCATGGCTTCTCACCCATCTTTTTTTGTTTCTCGGAGAAATCACTCGAGAAATTAGACAATGCCTCAACAGCTCAACTGTTTGTTTCTTCCTTTCGCTTTGCCTGAAAATAAATAAAATTTGAAATAAATTATTATAAATAGTAAAAATAACACATGAAATTTTTCTTACCGCATAATATTTATTTATTTTATGATTTAATTCAGCAAAAATCATTTAAATTTATTCATATGTCGACTAATTCGTCTGATAATTCATAATTTATTTGTTGCAATGCTGGTTTAGTAATTTTGCAAAGATTTAACGTCAAAATATTATATTACTACAAAGAGTTATCTAATTGAGCAACACATTGATGTAATTTTAAAAAAAAAAATTGGTCCCTAACAAAGAAAACTTTATTACATACATTCTACAACTGTTACCAAATGAAATTTACCCAATATTTCTTGAATCTAGCTAGAAGATCCATTACCATTGTTCTAGTACTTTTGTCCATTTATTATGAGAAAACAACTATACGTTCTATGTTCTGTTCCATATTAGTTTCCTCGAGTCGTTTCCTCTTTCTCGGCCTTAATCCATGCAGCCTGCAAATGAAAGAACACAAAATATCAAAACCAGCTCAAATGATTGGTGTGTTAATGGAAAAAGAAAAACAGAAAGAACCTAACCTTTTCTCTTTCGAGTTTTGACAGACTCGGTCGAATCGAGTTTCCGAGGTCTAAACCACCCCAAGCTTCTTGCATTTCTCTATCCCGTGCTTGTCTTCTTGTTAGCAATGGTGTTGCTGTCTCCATCTTCTCGCTTTCAGGTTTCCTTTTATTCTTATTAACTGGTTGGTACGAGGTTGAGTCCCCAAGTCCTAAACCACCCCAAGCTTCTAGCATTTCTCTGTCCCTCTCTTGTCGTCTAGTTAGGACCGGTCTTGTCTCTTCTCCCAAATTCTCAGTAGCTTCTGTTTTCTTGCTTTCAGGTTTCTTCTGGTTATTGTTCTTTGACTCCCCAAGTCCTAAACCACCCCAAGTTTCTTGTATTTCTTTATCCCTCATTTGGCGCCTGCTGAGAATCGGTTTTGCCACCTTCATGCTTTCATGTCCCTGGTTCAAGCTCCCTTCATTATTTCTCTTTGAGTTCTCCGTCTCTTCTACACCAGCTTTGAACATCTGCTTCTCCTTCTCTAGCTTTGGAACATGTTTCACCAGAATTTTGTCCAAACTCTCATAATTTGACTCTGTTTTTGCTCCTTGTTTTCTCTTCTGAATCCTCCGGTTTCCATAAACTGCTTCCGATGCAATTTTTTCTGTTTCTAATCTGTGAACCGGCTTTACCAAGATCATGTCTAGGCTTTCTTCTTGACCCTCAGCTTTATTATTGTTAGAGTCTACGTTTTCTTTGCCCAGTTCTTCTGTTAACAACACACTTGAAACTGTTTCTAAATTCCTTGCTTCAAGATCTTCTTTGCTCCTCTTTTTTGCTTCTTGGACTTCTTTCTCTAGCTTGGAGAAATGTTTTACCAGACAACTATCCAGGCTTGGAACTTCAGACAAACCATCTTTTCTTCCCGGTTTCTTCACGTTTTCATACATTTTTCCGCAGTTCTTTATAGTTTCTTGAACTTCCTTCTCCAATCCCGAAACATGCTTTTTCACTAGCAAACTTTCCAAGTCCGGGATAGGATCCAATGGTGTTTTGTTTCTGCTTGAAGTCTTTTGGTACTTTCCAAAACTCACTCCTGCGTTCTTTTTGGCTTCTTCAATCTCTTTCTCAAGCCTTGAAGAGTGTTTCACAAGGATGCTTCCCAAATCTGGAACAGGATCACTTGCAACACCTTGAGGAACCTTTTTGTTTTTCTCAGATACTTCCTTTGAAACCCTTTTGGCTTCATGGACTTCTCTTTCTAATTTGGTCATGTGCTTAACTAGATACTTGTCCAAACTCGGAATTTCTGTCTCTGTTCCATCCCTTGTTGTTTTTCCTTCCATTAAGGACCCGAATTTAGAATCTCTTCTTGATCTTGTATCTGAAACAATTGGTTCGAAGCTTGTGGTCTGTCCCCTCTGGCTACTAACTTCAGCCAAGGCCTCATTTAAACCACAAGTAGCAACTACAGAGGCAAGACTTGAAAGTTGATCTTCATGTAAGCCCTGAAGCCTCTCCAGCATCAATTCCACTAGTTTCTCCCTGCTAAACTTCCCAAATGACTGCCGCCTCTTGACTTTTAGTTGTCTCATTTTGAAATACGAAGTCTCCTCACATTCAGCCACTTCTTCATCGACCTTGTGGAGAATGCCGAGTTCAGAGTCAGACTCTGTGTCGCATTCTGAAGACATCTCAGTGATCTCATGATTATCACGCACATCAGGATTCTCGCTGATTTTCTTCAGAAGGTCTTTAATCTCAGCTTTGCTAAAAGAGGGGCAATTTGCAAGCCTAGCAAATGCAGTTTTAACAGCAGCTGCTACTTCTTTATCAACATCAAACGCAGTTTCAAAAGATGCTGTAACGGTATGAGTAGGAGATCCCCTTCCATGTGTACCTGATGTTTCAATTCGATATTGTTTCCTCGAGCTATTTGGTTTATCATGCATTATCACTCCCAACGCAGATGCCGCTTCAAAAGCTTCCACTGCAGCTTTTTCTGCATTCTCCATCAAAGTTTCTGCTTCCAAACATGGAATCCTATCAACAGGAAAATTCCTTTAGTTATAAAAGATAAAGAGTTACCACAATAAAAACTTACTGGATACTAAAAAAACCTTTAATTTACCTAGCAGCACGAAGTATTCTACACCAAGATGCTTCAACCAGAGCAGCTTTGCGAAGCTCCATAGCCTTACCCGCAGCCTCTCTAACAGCCATTTGTTCTCTTACAATTTTGCAGTAGTGTGGATTTGAATCGCCAAGAGTCTCATCAAGAGTCTGATTCATTCCACCAACCTCCTACAAAACACCGTACAAACAGCTTCAATATTCCAGAACTGGACATAGTGTTGTTATCACTCAATCAATAAACGTGAGTATATAACAAGAACGAAACTTCACCTGTAGCTTCTTGATCTTCCTATTCAAGTAGGAATCCCCTTTTCTTCGCGGGAACCAACCAAGAGGTGAGGTTTTACGTTGAGAAGACCTCTTTGATTGTGATTTTCTAAGAGCTGATGTCTCTCTTGGTGATTTATTCTGCATTTACTGAAAAGGCCATTAAAGAACAGAAGCAAAAAACCAGCTTAATTAGAGAGTTAACACTTACAATCAAGTGCAAAACTCCTCTAAGCAAATCCCTAAGAAATTGAATTTAAGTCCCTAAGAAATTAAATTCATCTTCTTTAAGTCTCTAAGAAACTAAATTTCTCAAAACCAAACCCGATCAATATAGATTGAAATCCCTAAACCAAACAAGACTTAAAGAGACAGTGAAGCAAAACCCTAACATCTTGGTATAAAATTGACTGATTTAATCGAAGGAGAACAACAACAAGAAACCTAAATCCCGTGGCCTATATTACCAAACCCTAATTTTGTATTAAACATGAAGAAACTCAACCAATGTCACTGGAAACATCACACGTACGGGAGAACAAAATCCATTAAACGGAATGAAATTAGATCTCGTGAATCGAAAGAGAAATTACCTTGCCAAGTTTCGAAGGTGAAGACGAACACTCAAGATGATCGGAAACACCGACGCCGCTTTTCTTGTCAGAAAGACATCCCAAATCCAAGCAACCGAGATCCATGGCGGCTTTAATCATATCCTCAATTTTGCTGTATCAGACTAAGTGAAGAAGATTATCAGATAAGCAAAAACCTTTGGAGAAAATTTCGATTGGAGAAGAGAGAAGACGAGAGAATAGTAGAAGAAAGATTTGATTGGTGACTCTTCTCTTCTCTTTTTGAGTTTTGGGGGAAATATACAAATGGGGAAGTAGCCGTTACAACGGGATTTATGGCTTTTTTTTTCTCAAGTCATAACCCACTCACTTTTTCTCTCAACGGGTCGTTTTGGGCATTCGAAGGATTCATCTCCTGTGTGCGACTACATATTAATTACAATAGTCTAAACGCTTGTGAATTGACACGTGGCCTAGAAAAATATCCTCTCCTCTCTGGAATGGTGATACTGATATATATAAATTCATACCCTTAGTAAATTTATTTGACAAAAGGTACATATATGATTTCCCAGATGATACATGAATAAAAACTTAATTAAATCACATAATGTTGCATTATTTTGATACAAGCACATAACGAAATGACCTTTTTGGATAACAACAAAATAAAAACACAAATGACTTCAACCAATTACTGTTACAAATGGACGACCCATACAATAGACCATGCATAATGACTCGGCCGTGCTTGCTTACTTGTTCTCAATGGCGATCGCATTTTTTTGAGCCACAACGGTTGACTCATGACACGATGAATCTAACTTTATAGGCAAACGACGCTGCTTCATCAAGTCAACGATGTGATTTTTCATGACTACTGTTTTCAGCCAAGCTGGCCTCATTTTCATTTTCTCGACCCATGCCGCTACATTGGGACGTGAATAGATCAAGTTTTTCAACTCTTCTTCGTCCGTGTTCAACAAGTAATCAATCGGCGCAAGATGATGCAGATCCGCTAAACTGAAGCTTTCACCAGCCAAGTAAGGAGACTCGCCTAAACGAGTCTCGTAGATGTTCAGAACCTCTGATAACTTTTCTTTGTTCTCTTGAACTGCTGTATCGTCTGTGGCTAAACCTTGATATGGATTGATGATGAGTTCTTTGATGAGTGTTGATGCTATAGGAAGAAATTGATTGCTATCTACTTCCATCCACATCGACATGATTGCTCTCTTTTTGGGATCATCTGGTAATAGATTTGTTCCAACGTCTTTGTATTGCTCGGCTAGGTATCGCGTGATCGCCTTTGGTTCTATATGCATAATCAAAACACTATAAAAATTTCGCAAAAATATGGTAACAAAGAAACTTATGAAAAGGTAATAATTATGTAACCTTTTGCAAAACCTCCACATTCAAATCCAAGACTTCAAATAAAATTCCAGAATAAGAAACAAGATTATAGTACCGAAAAGTTTGAGATCTCCATCTTCAAGAACCGGGACTTCACCAAATGGCTGCAAGAAAAGAAGAGAATGATTGTTCATTCAAACACATATGAAGTTAAATAAATTTGGTAGATGCAAACAGTTAAGAGTTAAGTGTGAGAGATTATACGTTGAGAGTAGAGAGAAAAGTTTTGGTTTTGGCTTCACCAGCAAGCCAATCTACGAAGACAAGCTCAAAGTCAAGACCTTTCTCATTGATACAAAAGAGAGCTGCCGAATTACCCCAGATAAAGCCACAGTGGAGCTTCATCTTAGAATCAGCCATGTTGTTTTCTTTGTCTATTTACTAGATTAGTTATATTATTGGGTGATGAGTCCTATTGTGATCTCCGTATTTATAGTTGTGAAAAAGTATATGTAATAATCAATAACCTTTCGGCCTTCTAAGAGTTTTTTTTTTGGGTGTAAATGTTAAATGCCTTCTAAGAGTTGGTCATCGATCGATAAATGATAGTATAGTTTAGATTAAGTATTAAATACCTGTCAGACTCTCTAGAGTTTTAATAAAGGGTGAAACTAAGTCAATAACAACCAGAAATGAGTTAATTAACAAAGTGGCAATAAAAAAACGAATTAAAAGAGGGAAATTTTATCTAGAACCAACTTTTTATACTGCATCTACTAGTACATAGACTATTAGATTTGACATTTGAGTTAAGTAAACTAACTAATCAATAATTGCTCCATTTATAAAATTTTAGTGTTTCATAATTATAATGATCTCCCGCTTTCTTAGGAAACTCAGACAACCTCCAACGGTGATTCTAGATGAGCTCTAGAGAGGTGAGACCATCCTCAACGCCAGTATGCTATGAAAATTTATAAAAGGATAAAAATAATAATATTTTAATTTTACAGTTATATTTTAAATATTTTATATAGATAGACCAATAATAAAGATGAACGTGTCTTTGGGTTTGTGATATCGTCTCTTAGCTAAGAGTTTTTGGAATTTCTCATTCTCTCTCTTTTTTTAACTTTTAATTATTTTTATTTTTTTAATTGTTAAGAATTCTATTAAACAACTATCGTTAACGGTGGTCTGAAGCCCTTAGAAAAAAGCCAACATTTAAAGAAAAAATGTGATGAAGTGGATGGAACTCACTTTAGCTAAGAACATTTTTTGTTTGGAAAGAGGCCCATACCTATCATGTTTCATAGGTTCGGTAATGTGAGGAAAGAACATTAATTTTTTTTCCCGTGTATTTTTTTTCTCTTTTCTCTCGTAAAATCCGATGATGATTACGAATCGATCATCATCAACCGTCATCTAGATCATTAAGTAGAAGAAAACCAAAGAAGCTCGTCTCTTATCCGCCGTGATCATCATCATCTACACCGACGGTGCTCACATCTGCGAATTCGATGAACTAAATCGGAGAGTTTGTTTAACCAAATCGGAAATTTATGTGAAACTATGCTCCAATCGTTTGATAAAGGGTGAAAGCAACTAAATAACAACTAATAAATGAGTTAATTAACAAAGTGGCAATAAAAAAACAAAATTAAAAGAGGAAAATTTTATCTAGAACCAACTTGTATACTGCAACTAGTACATTAACAATTAGATTTGAGTTAAGCAACTAACTAATCAATAGTTTCTCCATTTATTCATTTTTTTTCGGGAAAAATGTTGTTTAATACACCAACTTTCAAAAAGTGGCCATTTAAACCATGAACTCCATATATGGCCAAATAAAACTTAGTAAAAGCGTTGACCGACCATTTTATACATCTCAAAACGTTGACCAGGCCAAAAATCCTGCGACGTTAGCAGTCGTTAACAGAGTCGATAACAGGCGTTAGCAGGCGTTAATTAATCCGTTTAAACACAAAAATCTTCAAACGAACAAAAATGGAGAGGCTTTTGAAGATTTTTGAATTTGGGAATTTTAGGGCATGAGAATTGGAATTGGGGATTTTAGGGATTGAGAATCGAATTGGGAATTTTGTTGGTTTCGATTAAACACAAAACGACGTCGTTTGTGTTTAAACGGATTAATTAACGTCTGCTAACGCCTATTATCGACTCTATTAACGACTGCTAACGTCGCAGGGTTTTTGGCCGGATCAATGTTTTGGAATATATAAAATGGCCGATCAACGCTTTTACTAAGTTTTATTTGGCCATATATGGAGTTCATAGTTTAAATGGCCACTTTTTGAAAGTTGGTATATTAAACAACATTTTTTCCCTTTTTTTCCGTCAATTTCTCCATTTATTCAGTTTAGTGTTTCATAATGCTCTCCCCGTTTTCTTGGGACCTATGTATTAGTGGACTTTACTTGGATAGGCCCAATAATTGGGCTTTTCCCCTTAGTTTTTTATTACAGCGACACCGTTTTTAAAGATGTTTTGTCTTAGCTCCGACAGCAAGTGGGAGATGACGTCACCTTTTCACTGCAGTTTCCCTTTACTTTTTCCTCGCAATTTTCTCTCTTCTCTCTCTCTGTCCTCCTTATCTCATCGTCTCTGACTCGCTGCACTTAGTTTCAGATCATATAAACGAATTTGGTGATTGATCGGTGCATGACGAGCGCATCGGAACTCTTCTCTACACGAAGATCACGTCCGGGTCGATCCGACCCGGCTTTAGAATCCGACACTTCTTCCTATCGACACCACTCACACCATCATCATCGCCGTCACGGCGTCCATCATCATAATCAGCGTCATGATTCCGACGGCTGTGATCCTCTCCGGCGACCCACTCCCCGTCTCCGACGCTTCTTTCACCATCCGGTTAGTTACTTTCCACCAAATTAGTAATTACTAATTTCAGTAGTTGTCTGAATTTGGTCCTTTTTACTAAAATCTCCCCTAATTTACAGATTCAGGAACGTAGTAGACCTATTCGTGATGTTCAAGGCACTAGTCAGTATTTAAATACGGATAGTACTGATACTGAAACTCAGAGTAGCAGCTTTGTTAACCTAAATGGATCCGAGAGGCTTCCTGGAGCTGTTCTGCTTGCAAGGGATAGACTTTTCGAAAGATTGAGAGGTGTTTCTTTGTCTAGTAACAGGTCTGTGCTTAACCCACTGATAAATTTTACAGCTTTACTTGATCTGCACTCTAGTCTGATTTTAGATTTCTTTAAAAATAATTGCTTTTGTCTGATCAAGATTCTTTGAAGCATGTTTTGATTTTGCTCTTGTTTCTTGTGAGGATTGGTCAAGACTTAGTGTAAAAATCAGTTTTTGTGGATTATTGTTGCTTTGTGTATTCTTTAATATCTTCTTTGAAGCCTCTTTTTCAAAATTTGGTTACGGATTTGTTTCAACTTTGTTTTTCTGATTCAGTCGAAGCAACAGAGTTTCATTGGATGATCAAAGGGAGTCTTCATTTCATTCTATAGATGGAGATCCAATTTTTCAACTAGCAGGGCTTCAAGTGACCTATGAATGCAACAAGAAACCACAAGGTCTTACTCAAGATGCTATTAACTGTTTACACCGGCAAACTTTTAGCTCAGCCGAGGTTAAATCCGAGATGAGAGATTGTAGCATATGTTTAGAGAGTTTCACTAAAGGTGACATGCTAATATCCTTACCCTGTACCCATAGTTTCCATTCTTCTTGCTTAAACCCTTGGCTTAGAGCTTGTGGAGATTGTCCTTGTTGCCGTAGAGCCATAGCAAAGGAATAGAAACTTGTAAATAGAATCTTTGCCTAACCATTAGGCCATAGCCATACACATCTTCTCTTCTTCTTGCTATAGACATCCTTAAAACGATCTTCTGAGTTTTGTCGCCCATGAGTGTTTTTTTTACTGTCACATGTTTGTAATGGTTTTTGTTGTGCCATTAGGCAGTTCAAGCGTTGATATCGTATGGTGTGAATCTTTTTAGTTTTATTCACTGTGATCTCTCTTTTAATGTCTTGTTGGTTATATGAAAGAGACTTTTTCCAAATCCAAATCTTGATCCGACAATTTGGTTATGCTTTGAGGTTATAGCTCAACAACTTAACGTTTTCATTTTCAGAAATTTTGATTGTCTCAATCTGGTGATACTACTTTAAAGCTTTGCTTCCTCTTCCAAAACGTTGTCATTATCATACATCCATGTACGTTACATATATTGAAGTCTAATATCAAAAGATTCAATCAATTTATAACAACTTTAAAAGAAAGTTATGCCAAAAAAAAGAGAACTTTAAAACAAAGTTAAGGCTAAAAGGAGAAGACAGTTGTGCACAAAAAGCTATTTTTTGCTACAAAAGCATATCAAAATGGACCCCTTTCTTCATAAATTCATGATCATCATCTTCAATTCCTTTCATAAAATCCCATTTATTTGCTCCTAACCATCACTTTCTCTATTGGGTACCTAACACACCTCACTCTCTAACCACTAAAATTAACAATACATACATTAAGAATGTCCTGCCTTTCTTTTTCTATCACATCAATTTCATGTCTTCGACAACATTAAAACCTATATGATTCAAATTCAACCAACTTAAAACGGTTTAGTTCAGTTTAAAATCAACGAAAGCTGAAGAAGATAAGAGAGCTTCACTTGCTAACAATTAACTTTCCATAGATTGAAATTTTGACTTGCTAGAAAAATATGAGACAAATTCAACATTTAAGCAGCAATTCTCCTTCTCTTGCTGCAAATAAATCCCATCACCTTACTCAATAATATTGAAGGCGACAAAGAAAATAAGAGAAATGAAACTTAAATAAACCAATCGTGTAATCAAACTCCTAATATTTGAGCTGTTAAACAAAGGGGTTAGTTAGTCTCATTTCAAGGCTCGAGTCTTGTTATTAGGATTACTATGCACAGATTGCATCTTCCCTACCATACTCAGACATCAATATGCCAAACAGGATCATTGTCGAAGCTTCCTTTCTCCAAGGCTGCAACTTTAGCTCTATGAGCTGTTGTTGAAGCCAACGCTAGTGAGCTCTTCCCTTTCTCCTCTTGACCCGAGTACTCGCAGGCTTCAGTTAACGAACCAGACCGAAGATCAGCGGGTGGGATAAAGCAATCTAGAGACAGACCAGGAACATTGAAAGCGACTTCTTCAATGGTCCATCTTTCCTCCATCTTTGTCCTAGTGTGGCTCATAGCAACTTCCCCAAATCTGAAGAGGGTAACAACAGAGCGTCCAGAGTGAGCAATCATGATCCCTTCCACCTGTTTGTAGTCGTCTAGAGACGAATTGATCGTGGTCTCCCAGTAAACAGCATCACCATCGTTAGATTGGATTCGAGTCAACTGCGAATCCTCAATTTGAGCTAGAAGTCCTGTTCTTTGGCTGAAGTAACCGAAAAGGATGTGTCTTACAATCTCTGCTGGTCCTTCACTCCTCGCCCTTAGCGTTTCAGGATCAGTACATAGCTTCAAAATGAAACAATCTTCACCATTCACCTTCCTCTCTCCAACACATTTCGATTCAGCAAACATAGTAGCAGTAGTTCTCGGATCAAGTCCCTGAAACATCATTTAACATAACAGAATCAGCATTGGATTGATTTCAAAACCATGTAAGTTTTAGTGTTTGGGGATTAACCTGAAGTGCACGACGAAGAGGCCTGACGGGTCCTTTAGCAGTGTGAGAACCAAGCCAAGGAGTATGTCGCCAAACAAGCTTCCCATTACAGCCAGCACGAACTTTACTACCACCAACAGAGAGCTCAACGTACCACATATCAGGATTCATCTGCCAGAGAACAAACCCACCAGTTTCCGACTTTGTAGAGTTTCGGTTTCTAACAGTTCCTGTAGGAGTTTCAAGCTCTGAAGTTATCATCTTTAACTTACCCATAGCATAAGCGTTCTTAATGGCGTTATGTAACTTGTGGCCACCACAAGCCGCCGTGTACTGTTGCAAAATGTACTGTGCAGATGATGTTTCCTGCAAACAACATATCACCAGAGAGAAACAAAATTTACACAATAATAGAAACAAAAATCGAATTTTGTTTGAGTAACTAATCTCTGAGTATTACATGAATCAAACCCCCACCAGATAATGACAATATTCCACCAACCAATCCATAAATCATCCAAAAATAAGATTTTTAACTAAAAACCAAAAAAGGAAAAAAAAATCATAAACAAGAAATTAAATCGAAAATGTGGAGCAGAGAGATCTGGAATCATAAATTTACGATTTTTATCGGATTAAAAACATAAAGTTTGTGTTTTTACTTCCCAAAACCCTAAAAATTTAGAAATGTAACAATGAGAATAATCAGAGACTAACAGTGGGAGAGTCTCTGATGGTGAGATGAAGAAGATGACTGGAGGAAGAGACGTTAATGGGAGCGAGAGGAGCTCCCATAACACCGAGAAGAAGTCTCAAATCAGACTTCCGATAAGCCGGCGTAGTTGAAGTCACGGACGGAGCACGTGACCACTGACCTTTGACCCAATGACTTAAACCCGACCCGAGTCGTTTCGAATCCACTCCAGAGACTTCACCGTTATCTGGATCAGGACCTTCCATTACTGGTCTTAAACTACTGGATCTTCCAATAAACGGCTCAGGTTGCGACAAGTAATAACCTCCTCTTTCTCCTCCGATTACTCCTCCGCCGCCGCTGCAGCCGGAGCTTGCGATTAGTTTCTTTCTTCCCCAGAGAAGAGCTTTCATGTGTGGGGTTGTTGAACGAGACGGGCTTGCGGAACGAGAACGTGGTCTTGAACGAGAAGGAGATAAGCCTCTTACGACTTCGTCTCTGAGTGATGAGAAAAAACCTTGTTTCTTTTCCATTTTTTATGGACTCTTAAAAATGTAACCTTTCGTCTTCTTCTTCCTCGTAACCGAAACAAATTGAAGAGTTCGAAAAACCCTAAAAGGACAGAGTCGCCGGAGAACGAGAGAGGAAGAAGTCGCAGCGGAGAAGAAGAGAGAGAGAGCGTTTTGACGATACTTTTAAAGGACCCGAGTGAGTGAAGAATCCAGAGAGCGAGACTACAGAGGAAAAGGATTTTATCGGTAAATGACTATTTTGCCCTCTTTAGTATTTGGGGGAAAAAAACAAAAAGTGAATGGATTTAACGCGGCTAAGTTTAGAAGTGGGAACATCATTGTCAAAATGCGTTGGTTCGTTAGTTCGTTATCGTCTTAACTTTTTAAGTTTGTGATTGTTTTTGATAAGTTTAGGTGAAGAGTATCAAATCGCGAATACAAGAAAAGAAAAAAGGTAGATGATATTTTCGTGTTTCATCATTTAATTCTAAGAAGTGTGTGTGGGAATGATGTGAGAAACGTATTTGAAATAAAGACTAATTGACAATGGACTTTTGTGTTTAAGTGTGGGATTGCTAGTGGCACCGTTATGGATGGTAGACAATTACAATTAGATGGTCTTTGATTTAATGTTTGCTTTTTCCAATCGGGTTGTGTATTAATTCTCAAGAAATGGGTTCGATCGGTAATCATCGTTTTAACGAGATTGTTATGATCTATATTTTCTTGTAGATAAATATTTAGAGTAAGAAGACGGTTTGGCTGAAATGGACGGTTAAACAACACTAGTAAATTATTGGTGCTAATTCATCATATAAACGAGTATATGTAGGGTAAATGTGAAGGAGGAAAACGAAAATCTAGAGTAAACTTGAGAAAAAGGCCTTTTCTAGTCCAGTTCTTTAATATAGCTAAACGATTTGACTTGCTAGTATAAACCATGACAATTTATAAGTTTTTAAATTAACAGAATGTTAAGATATCCGCTATTTAAGTGTTTAGTATAATTGATATGTATATATGCACAAATCAGAACAATCGATAGATATTTAATCGGAGTAAAATGTTGAAACTAAAATATAGGTTACAAATTTACAATGAAGCTACGTAGGTGAATAATTAAAAGTGGCCACTATATATGATGATTAATTAATCATAGTTTGAAAGCTTGAAACGTGTGATGAAACTAAACTTAAACATATTAAAGGAACCACGTGAATGTCTTTGAGGTTCTCACTTCTAACGGTCAAAAGAACATAGAAAAAACACACAAATCCTTCTTTTAACAAAACAATAACAGACTCGTTAACTGTTTCCATTGTTATTATATAGTGGTTACAGCTAAGTTATGATTCGTATATATAAACCTTTGGGTCAATCAAAACTATTGCAACAAATTCAATACTATCTGTCTCCCCCAAATGCTAAAAAGTAATTAATTGGGGACATTGGTGTGCATGTGTGATTCACTGATTCTTGATAATCAATTTTCCGACTCCTAAACCTTCATGGATCCTGACAAAAAAAAATGTTTTAAGAAATCTTAGTTTAACAGTCGACTAACACTTATCCCCTATTCATAAAATGTTAATTGACATCATACCAACGAAAGATGTATTACTCGAATATTGTTTTTCCTTGTTGACGTCATTTATTAGTCTAACTAGCTTCTTTTATGATTCCAGGCTTTTAACGAACATATAGAGAGGTATATTTTGGATTGAATGTTTCAAGAAATCACATGCCATCATGTTAAACCGTGTTTGGATTTTAATTACGAACTTTCAACTTAACACCAACTGACAATAAAAAATATTGGCTGATATCTCTTATTAACTAGGCGAGATATTATTATTTCCAACTTTTCATTTACATATACATTTTTGCAGCCATTTTGTAAAATAAATCCTATAGTTGAAACTTATTTACAATGATATGCTACTGACATTAAATTTTTAATTATTTGATTTGATTTTTAATTTTTGATTTAAAATATCAATCACGTTATCATTCAAATTTAATCCCAACAACAAACTTCAAATCAAATTCCTTAAAATTAGCTACACATAATCATTCACAACATTATTAATATTATACTTTATTAAAAGGTAAATATTGTATTTATTAAATTAAACGTTTATAATATTTATAGGAAAAAATGTTTAGAATATTTATAAAATAAGAAATCTATAAAAATTAAATAATCATTTGAAAGACACCTTTTAAATTGATTTGAATTATAAATCTTTTAATAAAAATATTATTTAAACAAAAAATAAAATAATAATATTTAATTTCACCGAACGGATTAGATGGTAGAACGGATTTAGAATATTATAATATATGAACTTTATAACAATTAAATAAGCATTTCAAATAAAATTTTTAAATTGATATGAATTATATATATTTTAAATTAAAGTATTATTAAAACAAAAATAATAAAATAATGTTTTATTTTACTGAACGGGGTTAGATGGTATGACGGGTTTGGATCGATAGTAATATGAGACAGTATATCACTGGTGAAATCCATTAAATATATTTAATTTCACTGAGGTAAGACGGATTTGGGTTTATAGTAATACGAGACGGTATACAATGAGTGAAATCCTATAACTAACAATTAAAATACAGTTATATAATTTAAAATATATAACAAAACAAACAATCTTAACAAAAACATATATAATTTAAAAATCGACTTATGGTGTATCCCATGATAAAATCAAGGGATTGTACAATATATCAAAATTAGAATTATATATTTATAAAATACAAAATAATATGTTACATATAAATAATTTATAAAAAAAAAAAATTTTCAGTTTTTTTTACACCGTGGGTTAAAATCTAGTTGAATATTAAACTCAACTACATGTTCATGTTATTTGATCAGTAATGTTTCACTTATAGTTGAAATTATATGCTATTCAGTTAATAGTTATAAAATAAAAATACATATAAAATTTTACAAAAATTGAAATACATTTTCCTTCTTTTTTTTTAGTTAAATACATGAAACGAAAATTGCAATTATAGATAGAATAAAATTGTATATTTAGAAATTTGCACTATCTTGGTTTTTGTATTAAAAAGAAAAAGGGATAAAAAAAAGTATATATTGAATGGGCCGTATCAGAAAATAACATGACGCGTTCCACTAAGAGAACAAAACTAACGTCTCTTAGAACACCCCCATTGGTAGAGTCCCTAATTAAGGATTTTCAATATATTAATCATATTTTTTGCATAATTCAAAGTTAAAGACTTCATAAGGAGATTCTTATTTTTTCCTCCTCCAATGGTAGAATCTCATTAGGGATTTTCAGAGAAACCTTAAAAGATCAACATTTTTTTCCAGAGAAAATAAAAACCAACAAAATCAAGTCCAAGGAACTATATTTATCTTCTAGACTCTGCTCAAGTTTCCAATTCATCCTGAGCCATGTCTTTGGTGATCTTGTTCTCCATCTGAAGATCAACAAGAATCTAACCAGGCCTAGTTCGACCAATCCCATGATTTCTTCTACCCCTAACCCACATAAGATTGAAACATACATACATTTCGTCTCTTAGCCACAAATGTAATCACATACAACACCAAACACTCATAAATCACCAAATAAATGTTATTTAAAAGCCCTTAACGCAACTTAGCTTCAACTACAGAGAACTTAAAGACACGACTGATGTAATCGTATACAAGGATCAAAGTAAATAATTGTGACTAGAACTCGAAATATTAAGCATGAAAATTTTTGAGATCTCTAACCATAAGAAAGCATCAATTGAAATAAGCAATGTGAAGAACTTACCAGGTTAAGGAAATTATGAGCAAGGCATCTTACGGAGGGACAATTCCTATACACAAAGCTATTAGGATTCATGTACTCATCAATGTCTCTGACTCAAAAAATATTTCGACGTTACCGTGACGGTTCTATTTACAAAACTCTGATTCCCTGTTAGGTGGTCCCTCTTCAAAGCTAAGAGAATGTGTAAACACACAACACAAACACAAGTTTCTTTTGGCAAATCAAGTCTAATTCCTTCTCATAACTTGGCAGTCTTTAAGTACACAAAGTAAAGCAAAGGGGATCGACAACTAATCCTAAAAACAAAGAACATTATTAACAAAGTGGGAATATGGAAACGTGGAGCTTGATCTCCTAAATCTAAGTAACGCACTTATCAATTCTTCTATTCTTTTTGACCATTTCTTCTGTGGTTCAATCATGGTTAAGCACTTATCATTCACCAAAAACATCTGCTTCATATATCCACGTTACCTGCAATGATAAAATGGGTTTGATTCCTTGATAACTCCAAAAAGATGCAAAGAAGATAATGATTCTGAATTTTTGATACAACACTGGTACAAAGCAACTTCAACTGAGATAAGAGACCCCGAAAAGTGACAAACCCCATCTCCGATTTGGTTCACAGTCCTCTCCGATTAAGTTCACCAAACTAGTCGACGTTGAGCACCGTCGGTTGAGATGATGAGCACGATGGATAAGAGACAAATTCCGTCGATAATCTCTTCCAATTTGATGATATAAACGCGTGATGATGATGATCACCAATCGCTCAATCGCCACCGGAGTTAACAAGAGAAGAGAAGAGAGGAAAATCGATTTGAAAAACAAAACACGGCAAAAGAAAAAAAAAAGTTTTGTCAAAAAAACACAACCAATGATTAGTTGCCACGTATGCGCACCTTAACAACTGAAAAAACTCTAAAATTAGGTGCGATCCCAAGTTTAAATCACATTTTAGATTTATTTTTTTCCAAAATTACTTAAGGATTTATGTTAAAAACTGTTAAGGATCTCCCAATGGACTTGCTCTTAATGTAAAGATTGATACGAAAACAGGCCATACACACTGATTTGGTTCAGCCTGAAGCAGTCAAAGTTATGGATGGTTATTTACTTATTTTGGTTAATTTACCATAGCAATGAAACAGACACAGTGACGACTTGTATCCTAAGCCTTTTAAGTGTCCAAAAATGAAACTAAACTTGTGGACTACTCAACTCTGTCAACCCTCCTAAATTTAGCGTGGTCTTGCAGCTGTACGTACCTCACTCTTCTTCGCGCATGTCAAACATCTTTGTCTTTTTTATTTTTGTAAAAATAATTTTTCAGTTTTCACACTTTTTTATTATTATTTTAAATGAAAAAAATAGTATGTTTTTTAATTCAAAATGTGAGAGTTTTACATCAATGTGAGTTTCTCGAGCTTTTCTATTGGGATTTTAATATCTTTATCCGTAAACATTTTGTGTTTGATTAGTTTGTTTTACAAAATTCATCATTTCGAGTAAATAGAAACCAACAGTTTTCTTGGGCCAAGTTGCCTTACCATTTTTCTGATTTCTCCTTTACCAACTTATCCCATTGATGTAATATCATAGTTAACTATTGTTGCTACTTGCTATAACTGAAATTATGCAATTTTTCATCTTCTTTTTTTACTATTAAAATACATTTATTGATACTATTCTTTTCTGGTTTCTCACCTTTTCACTTGTTTTCTTCTTTCTCTGTCAATTCCACAAACAAGCCTAAGCAAGAAAAAGAAAAAAAAACTCTACGATGAGAGGCACAACGGACGAAGAAGACGGTGTCATGAACTTCTCTGATGTTCTTATGATGTCTGATGATGTCCTTAGCTCCGGTGAAGTAGAAGAAGACAGCTTTGGTTTCAGATTCACCGGAAACGATGCTCCTCAAATGCTCTGTTTCGGCGGAGGAAACCAAAACGACACCGATCTGCTCTTCTCACAACCCTCTTTCTCTCCCGCTTCCCCTCTCTCTTCACGCAATAACGCCTGTGTGGTCAATGATCAATCTTTTAGATCCAATGTAAGTTATATATATGTAAAACATTCCTACAGTTAATATTATTTGAAATTTTAGCCAAGCTTTAAGGTCATTAAGTAAAGTGACAAGATCATTAAAAAGTATATGCATCAGTGCATGCAACAAGTCAAACACAAGATCATTATAATGTATAATTTTTATTTTGTTTAATGTTTGTCTCTTTGTTTTGAAGAAGAAAACCGGGTCGGCTGATGGGCACGACCGGGTTTGCGATCCAAAACCCGGTAAGAGATGCAAGCGAGATCAGAAGAAGTCATCGCTTGGAAATGCTAAGGTTTGGCTTTAAAAGTGTGTATATTTATGTATACTTATCTAATGGATCAGCTATTTGGGTGAATAATAGTAATTAACAAATGCTATTCATAAAAATAGGTCAAGAAAGAAAAGGTTGGTGAAAAAATCACAACATTGCAGCACTTGGTTTCTCCATATGGCAAGGTGGATCAATATACTAAAACAAGTTACCTTCTCTCTTTGTTTTTGGTTCATATATCTCTTATCAACATAATACTGAACTAAAATCAAAACCCTGAATCTAGGTGATTAAATTTTGATGTAAACTTGAAACTTTTACTATAGTTACGTCATTTGGTATTAGCTTGAAACCTTTACTTGTAGAGAGATATTCACGGACTATATTTTACTGTTTTGGAGGTACATTATGTGTTTTGGTAATTAAAATTAGTTTACTTTCTACATTTTAACTAAGAAAAATGTAATTTGGAAAATTTGAATAGACAGATGCAGCATCAGTGTTGCATGAAACAATGGGTTACATAAAATTCTTACAAGACCAAGTTCAAGTTCTTTCAACCCCTTACTTCAAACATAACCCTCTTGTAAGTCATCCATCATCCTTTTGTATTATCTTATTTCATTTTTTTGTTACACTTTTTTCTTGGTATCCTCTTTTTTTGTTACACTCTATGTCTTTATCAATAAAACCGGAAGATATTTATTTTTCCATGATTCGAAACGACTGTTTTAAGACTTAAAAGATTACTATTTTGACGGTGTTGTGACTGATGAATAGTTGATGTGTCGTCAGGACGACGAAGACACCGGAGAAGTAAACCCGACGATGAAAGTGAAAGAGTTGAGAAGCAATGGTTTATGTCTTGTTCCACTAGCTTGGACCGTACACGTGGCGAATACTAACGGTGCTGATTTATGGTCCTCTGCCATCTTGTCACCACTCACCAGTCACACCAACAGTGAACCAGTAGAGATTGTGGAAGTCAAATCTCATAAAGATAAGTAGATAATCTTCAAAAGTGAAAATATTTCTAAACTTTTATTATTATTATTGTAACAAAATGCATTTGAATACCATCATCACCACCACAAACCACTAAATTACAAATCCATGTGATAAGCAGCATTGTGATACTTTTCTTGCCAATTAACTCCCAAGATCAAAACAAGACTTTCAAGAACTTCAGCAGAAGAACATTATAAATTGTCTTAGCTTTGTTGTTGAATTGCTGAAACAACTTCACCGATACTCTTAAACTTTCTCCTTTCCTTGAGAAGCATCTTCGCAAACTCGAGTGCACTTCTCTCGCAAATAGCTCTTCGCTTATCTTCTTCGATTGATTCAAAGTCCTCAACATGTGCCACTCCCACAATTCTCCTGCCATATCATCAAACCAACACTGTCAACAACGTTTCTGAGTTTATATGATCGACAAAGAAATCTCATGGACTAAGATTCTCTCACCTAATCATCTTTGCAGCGCCGAATCCGAGTGAGTCATGCAACAAATTCCTCATGTAGTTTTCTTGAACAAACTTCAAAACCTCGGTATTGTTATAGATATCTGCAAGGTATGCTTCGCCTGGTCCATCTTTGTTTTGATCCCATAGCGCAATGAACCTTTTGTTAAACAAATTCCAAGTTTGCTCAATGGTTCTCAAGATCCACTGCTTGTATTCCTGAAAATAGAATCATGTTGCTTTAAACTGATGTACTTGCAACCGTGTAGACGATGCCTAGACAGAAAAACTGCAAATCAGAATTCTGAATAAATTGCTTACTTTTCGATCATTTTCCTGAGTGGCGTGTCCATCTTGTGCAAAGAAAGCTAGTATCAAGTTACCAAGATAAGCGCCAATATCGAAACCCATCGGTCCATAGAACGAAAACTCTGGATCTATAACTTGCGTTGAATCTTGAGTAACCATGACAGAACCAGTATGAAGATCACCATGTATTAAAGCTTGAGCTCTTTCACAGAACCTAACAACATAATACACAATGGTGGTTCAGAGATACTAGCAAATCCTAGCGGAAATTACCGGGAAATGAGAAAACACATACATCGATTTTAGCTCTGCGATTTCGAGCTTCAAGGCACTGTCTTCGCGCACAGCCTTAGCATCATCATCAAGATAAGGTGAAGTCCAACGATTAAATGTGGAAACTCTATATGGGTCCGAAAACACAACTTGCTCCGTTAATCGGCATAACTCCACATTACCACAAAATTCGGTTACTACACAAACACAAAAGACACTCACTACAAGCAACACGATAACATTGACTAGTAAATAAAATAGATGTGAGGGTTTTGAACCTGCTCTTCTGTGCTCTGTGGTATCGTGATAGAGGAGAGAAGTGAAGAAGAGAGTCTTCGCCATGTAATCAGACATGTGGTCTGCGAGGAAAGGATACTCAATCCCAGCAATGAGTCCTTTGCGGAGAATGATATGAGGAGGCTCAAGGTATCTCATTCCAATCAACGCCATTGTTCTGTCAAAATGGTAGACTTCAGGAACATGATCAGGTGATAAATTTCCATGCTTTCTCAAAGTTGTTGCTTCAAAATAAGCTCTTTCTTTCGTCATTGGCCATGATTCACCGATACAGCGAATATATGGAAGAGCCTGTACTTATAAACAGAGAATCAAATCATCAACAATCTGATTCCTTGAAAAATCAAAGCTTTTCTATTTTGCATGAAGTCAGAGACATCAAAGTTTGCTCATTTCATACTCAAGATCAGAGCAATAGCAGAGTAAAGCACAATCTAGTATTGTGAAGACAAATCAGATAGATAGAATCTGAAACGCACATCAAATAAACCCTAATTCCTAATCTATAAATACTTTACTTTCCAACTAAAACAAAGAGATATGAATCTGTTATGCTTAGGTGATGAACAAAGAAGCGAACCTGTTTGATGACAAGAGAACCAGAGGATCCAACAACGATGAAAACGAAATTGAGATTGCCATCTCCAACTTCTTTGATAACCAAATCATCATCGGACTTGTCGGCTCCGATCTTGGAAGAGAGAGCAGGTGTTGACTTGATGTAGTCTACAAGAGACTTCTCGTTTAACGGCGTAAACTCCTCAAAAGACATCTCTTTGCTTCTCTGCTTCAGTTTCAAGCAGCGTGGAGACTGAAGAGAGATAAAATCTGAGTTTTAAAGGTTCGATTTTTGTCAAAGATTCTAGTTTGGTTTTGTTTCATATCAGTGACCAATGAGACGGCAACAATCACGCCTTCTATTATATTCGACAATAATCTCGTCAGTGTTTTGCAAACCAAATTCATTAATTTCGGTTTAATCGAAACCAAAGAAACCCACCTAATATTGATTCAGTTTAGTTCAGGTTTTCTGGTTAAGAACTTAATTTTTTTTTCCCCTTTTAAATAACTTGCCTTATTTGAGTTTAAATCCATATGATAGGCTTTTGGTACAAATTTTCAGAATAAATATCATAATCAAGAGAAAAGGTATTTCAATACTAAATTTTAATTGAATAGACAAAACTTTATTTTATTTAATTGGATATTTGAAAAGATTTAATTTAATTTTCGATTAAATTTTAGCTTTGAAAATAAAACTATGAAATTCATTGGTTCTTTTTTGCATATACTTTAATATGTAAAATTTGATTTACATCTATATTTTTGGATATTTGTTCTTGCTTTAGTTAAAAAAATTATTTATTAAAAGCTAAAGAAATCAGTAAACAACAGACATGTCAATAATTTTGTTGAAGAAATATAATCTATCAGATTATCTCTCCAAAACCTTGGCTATAGAGAAACATACAACATAACGATTCAGAAAAATATTTTGTAGCTATTTGAATATACCACATCATGATACAAAATATTGTTATGGCATTGTTGTTTGGAATAGGATATGTGTTGATCATCTTCGAGGAGTCTTTATCATTTAGTAAAAGCGGAATAGCACTTTTGATGGCCGTTAGTTTGTGGGTTGTGCGAAGCATCGAGGTATAAAAATGATTTGTATACGTTTGGATTTTCACCTCTATTGTTAATGCTCTGATCAAGTATAGCTTATAACAAAACTAGATATAAAGTTATATGTGATTAGTAATGTTGTGTAATCTCTTGTTTACAGACTTCTGTAGAAATTGTTACTTTAGAGCTTCAACACGCAACAAGTGAAGTTAGCCAAATAGTGTTCTACATGCTCGGAGCAATGACCATTGTGGAAATAATTGATGCTCATCAAGGATTTAAGCTGGTTACAGATTGTATAACATCTAGGAAACCGAAGATACTTTTATGGGTGGTATTTTTGTTCCATTTCTTATTTGTTTTTGCTTCCAAGCTTTTTGGTTTGAGGATATGAGTTTTCTTCTTTGCTCTTGCTCTCGCATTATCTTCACTTTAGATTTATGGTTTCGTTTTCAGATTGGTTTCGCGACCTTTTTCCTCAGCTCTGTTCTTGACAACCTAACATCTACTATTGTAATGGTGTCGCTACTGAGAAGACTAATTCCTCCATCAGAATACCGCAAGTACGAAAATTTAATAGTTGTACCTTTTTGGTTAGTTTTTTTGTTGTTTTCAGTCAAGGCTTTAAGCTGCTCACACTGAGGAAATATTGGTCTCTATAGTGAATATTAAAGAAACACCAATCCGTGACATTCATTTTTAAGAGATTCTATATTTTGAATAGTTATTTTTTATTCCCTTAAAAACAATTCTCTTTATATGGAACATTATGATGTGAATGTCGTATTAACGTTAGTATGTGTGTTCAATATAACCTATGGCAAGACTTTTAGGAGCAGTTGTGGTTATAGCAGCAAATGCAGGAGGAGCTTGGACTCCTATTGGTGATGTTACTACAACTATGCTATGGATACATGGCCATATATCAACATTTTCGACTATAAAGGTTCTTCTTCACAAGTTATCAATTCAAAAAAATTCATTAAGGAGCTTGAATATGCAAATGATGGAGATTTTACTTTCTTCTCTCTAGAACCTTTTTTTACCTTCAGCGATTTCTCTTGTTGTTCCACTGGCTCTCATGTCATTGACCAGGTTAAACTCTTCTTGAATCCTCGAAGCCAAGGTTTCAACTTTCTTATGTGACTTTAAGTTTCTTTTTGGTCTCTATCAGTGAGGTACATGGAATGGGACTAAATACTCCTCCTACACCATTATTAGCTTATGATCGTAGTGCTCCAAGAGGAAAGCTTGTATTTGGAGTTGGTTTTGGAGCTTTGCTTTTTGTCCCACTGTTTAAGTCATTAACCGGATTGCCTCCTTACATGGGTATCTTGTTGGGTCTTGGAGTCATTTGGATTTTGACAGATGTCATCCATTATGGTGACTTAGAGAGACAACACCTAAAACTTCCACATGCTTTGTCTCGGATTGATTCACAAGGAGCTTTATTTTTCCTTGGGATTTTGCTATCTATGAGCAGGTAATTAAACAACCAAACCTAGTCACTTCTCTTTTTCTTTGATAACTTGAAATTGCATAAGCATGCCATTTAAGGCATTCCCATTTGGCCAATCATAATTGTCATCGCAATGATAACCATTAGACCACCATGAATTGGTTTCCGTAACATATAATATTTGTTATGTGCAATATTTTGATATTGTTGTTGTATATATTTCAGTCTTGATGCGGCTGGGATTCTCAAAGTGATTGCGAACTATCTTGATGCTCATATAGCCAATGTTGAACTGATTGCAAGTATTATTGGAGTGGTATCAGCCATCATAGATAATGTCCCATTGGTTGCGGCAACAATGGGGATGTATGACCTCTCAACATTCCCTCAAGATTCTGAGTTTTGGCAACTCATTTCATTTTGCGCTGGAACAGGCGGTTCCATGCTTATTACTGGGTCTGCTGCTGGAGTAATCTTCATGAGTATGGAGAAAGTCAATTTCTTTTGGTACTTTCGTAAGGTAAGACTGAAATGCCTCTTTGGCTCAGTTCAACATAACAAGATCAACAAATCGATAACAAAGGTTCTTTTTTCCGAGCAGGTGAGCGGTTTTGCTTTTGCGGGTTTTACTGCTGGTATCATGACTTACCTCGCGGTTCACAACTTCCCTCTTTAACTTCCACCAACCATAGTTTATAATTTGGTTACAAAATCTTCGAAATAAAGTTGGTTTTTGGTATGAAAAATTAGAATGATACATTGTTTTTCAAAACTAGAACGACATTTAAAAAAAAAAACTTTTTTAAGTTTTAATCATTTATTCTTGAGATGTCAAAACCAAATTTTGTAAGATAGTTAAAATATTTTAAACTGAATATAATTTTATATAAAGTCCATGCTTTACGACATGAATTCTTTGTATTATTATGATATTTGGTGCAATCTAAAAAAGATGTGAACCTCAAGTAAGGTAGGTTCATGTACCTCAAGTAAGGTATATTATGAAAGCGATTCTTAAATATGAAAATAATGGAATCTTACCTAAAAAAGCTGTGAACCTCAAGTAAGGTAGGTTCATGTACAAATCTCATGTAAAGCTACATATGACTGTTTAAAGTCAAGAAACCATAAACTTAACTCCCTTTGATAGAAAGTCTCACTATTTCCACAATTAAAAAACTTTAGTTACAGTAGTTACAAGTGTGAGGTTTCGAGCGCTAACTCTCAATGCTCCCAAGTCACGTGACAATGATACAATGAATGGAATATCATTGTGAATAGTATAAACTATTTGATGGCTAGAACAATAGTATACCGGATTTGCATTATGGCAAAATAATTATGTGATTTTGCAGATTATTGCCAAAGACATTCCAATAAAATGCACAAATGTTTTTAGTTGAATCAATATTTTCTTAAAAATGGTTGGGTCGTCTGCCACATTTTCCCCCACAATTTCGTTAAAATCCAATAGATATAGTTAGATTATATAACTATCAATGTATAGGTATAATGTCAATTTGTCAATTCCCTCTTGGAGCCAAACGCAATACTTAAGTTTACGTGAGCCAGACTCAATTTACGTGAATATGATCTCTCATTCTTGAAATTGGAGGAGGTGGCCGCAAATCAACAATTCCAAAAAAGGAGGAAAAAAGTTATACATGCACTATTGATATTTTTTTTTTTTATCCCCACACTCATCATTCTTATACACTATAAATACTCTCAAACTTTCTTATCATGATCATCATACTAACTACCTATAAATATTAATAAATTCGTTTTACGTACTACACAAATCATTTTATCATGGTGATGGCAAAGAACCTTACCAAGTTCTACGTAGTGTTTCTCGTTGTTCTGATGATGGTGGTATCGCTATTGCTAGCCATTGAAGGACGACCGGTCAAGGATAGTTCGAGATCGTTGACCCAAATGAGAGATTCATCTATGTTCAATGGAAGCGTTATAATGTCCTCATTTAAACCAGTTGAGTCTTCTGTAAAAGATTTATCGTGGTTAGCCACAGTGAAACAGTCCGGGCCAAGCCCAGGGGTTGGACATCATCGAGCCAAGGGGTACAAAATGTTTGGACGAGCCAATGATTCTGGTCCTAGTCCTGGTGTTGGACACTAGATATAACAAATTAATCTCATGAACTGAAATTATAGATAATGCAGATACAACTTTACCACATGTTCAATAGCCTCTAAGATGTAATCTTCTTTCCATTGTTTATGTTTATCTTCTTTACTTCTACCAACTTTACAATCACATGTTTACATAATAATCAGTTAATCAAAGTCTGGCTTGATCTTTTTAAGGTTTAGGTGTTGGTTTGTGCTTAGTTTGGTTCAGCTATGTGTTTATTTCGGAAGTACAGCATTTGGGCCTTTTTGGCTGGAGAAATCTGTTTTTCCTTTGATGGGCCTGTTGGCTTTTTGGGCTACTTTTTTAGCCTTGTACTTCCTTTTTACTTTTTTTCCCAATATAAAAAGGAATTTTTGACGATTTTTCTCCATACAACGTTCGCGTTGTAGAAAAAAATTGGGAAAAATGTCAAAAAAAGCGCCAACTTTCAAATTTAAGACGAAAAAAGCCTAAATTTCCTAAATGTCATTTAAATCATAAAGTTTTCTTTGACTCTTTAATAAAATGGTCAAGTTTTGTTGACTAGGCCATTTCGGGCACGCCGTAAAATTTCCGTTAACAGAGTTAACTTTCCATTAGAATTTTCTGTTAAATCAAAACGACGTCGTTTTGTTAAGAAAAAATGAGAGAAAAATACATTAAATAGATATCAAACTGATGACCTCATGCACACTTAAGGGACTCTACCGCTGAGCTACAAGAACATTTTGTTATAATTGTTCCAACGCATATATATATACTAACAAATAGCAATATTCATTTAATTAAAAACATATGTAATCAAAAATGACAAAATTAAAAAGAATATCAAATATATACAAATATTAAATATACTTACCAAAAATTTATATATTTTGAAATTTTAAATATTTAATTTTACATATAAAGAATTCTTCTAGATTTGAAAAATTATTCTTTCCTAAATTATTAAAAAAAATACTGAAACTTAAAGAAATTTGAAAATTAAATATATTAAATTAAAAATAAAAACTTCATATTTATGGTATATTAACTAAAATTAAATATATGAACTGCAACTGACTTGATATTCTTTTTATGGTGTTATTTTAATTTATTGCATAAATTTTTAATTAAATGAATATTGCTATTTGTTAGTATATATATATTAGTTGTTACAAATTAATTAAATTGTTGTCGTAGCTTAGTGGTAGAGATTTCTTTAAGTGTGCATGAGGTCATTAGTTCAATCCCAAAACTTGACCATCTTATTAAAAAGTCAAAGAAAACTTTATGATTTAAATAACATTTTGAAAGTTCGGCTTTTTTCGTCCCAAATTTGAAAATTGGCACTTTTTTTTACATTTTTCCCAAGAAAAATTACCCTCAAGTCTATAATGTACCTAGTTCCGGATCTAGTAGAAGATATCTTGCTTGGACTACCACTGAAATCAATCCTCAAATTCAAAACCGTCTCAAAACAATGGAAATCAATACTGGAATCGAGAATGTTCGCGGAGAGGCGTATGAATGTTCAAAAGAAGCTGAAAATTATGGCCGCCAGAGACCGGAACCGGTTCCGACCGCTATTCGAAGGGGACGAAGAGGTCGATATGCTCTATCTAAACTGCAATGTCGCCTCACGACCGTCTTTATCATGTGACGGTCTGGTTTGCATCCCCATACCTGGCTGGATCAACGTTTTAAACCCTTCCACTGGAGAATTCCTTAGATTCTCTTCTGGTCGAGATCCACGGTTAATCAACGACTTCGAATGCGTCGGTAATTTAAATCTCTATTGTTTTTTTTTAATTCTTGTGAAAATTGTGTGATGGTTCTGAAAAAAAATTGAAATTTTGCAGATTCTAAGTTTGATGTTTTCCCTGGATTTTGGACGATGGGATTCGGTAGGGACAACGTTAATGGGAGCTATAAAATAGTGAGAATGTTGTTTGATCGTCATTTCGAGAACCGCTATTGCCAGATTCTAGATGTTAATATTGGGGAATGGCGAAAACAAAGACAGCCTCCTTACTTTGTGGGATATAGAGAGAAGTCCGCTTGTGTGAATGGGTCCATCTACTGGTCACAAGCACTCATTCGTTGCAAATTACTAGCTTTTGATCTTTACTCGGAAGAATTTCGTGATGTCCCAACACCGCCTCGATCCGAAATATGCGAAAGGTCATGCCAAATAGTGAATCTTGAAGACCGTCTAGTCTTAGCCGTAACCTATACTACGAGTCTTCATTGGAATGTTAAGATATGGAGCATGGATGCACACGATGGAACACGGAGCATTACTTACTCCATACGTTTATTCTCTAAAGATATGAACTCTAGTATTATGAACCATTTCCAATTGTGGTTTTGGACTAGGCCACTGGCGGTTTCTAAGCGAGGGAATCTTTTCTTCCATGATAATGAGAAGAGGTTATAGAAATATTATACAAAGACTGACGAGGTTCGTATCCTCGAGAGAGACATATGTGTTATTTCTCCTTTTATTGAGAATTTGCTCCCACTTCGACGTCCAGATTCTGTTACCAAGATAAGGACATACGGATTTCAGTTTCTTGATCACGCGCCGAGATCCCGGATATCCAATTTTCTAAAACGACTCGAAAACCAAAATAATTTGCTTACCACCGCTGCTGCTGCTGTGGCTCTTGCGACTCTTGTATATTTTATACATTAGGATTTCGGTATCTAGATCTCACTTGGCGAGCTAGTTCTTGATATTACTAGTTTATTGGGACAATACTTCAAAATTTATTGTTCGTTTACGGATTGACCAAGTAAAAATATTGCTTTGCTTGTTGTGTATAACTGTGTAGCTGTAGGTTGGTGCAAAACTTGGAGTGATGTTATGAATATCAAAGGTAATCCTTATCTTAATCAACCGTTGTGCTCCGCTTTGTAGTGGAACATACTAGGAAGAGTAGTAGAATAGTAATCGACAAATCAGGAGAGGTTCTGATCATTTGGAGCACAAGAACATCTTCAAAGAGAAGTGTTTGTTTTACATCTTCAAGATGAATCTGGTCAAGAGAGTAGTTTCTCTTGAAAATGAGATGTTGATATATGATCATGGGACTCACATTGAGAGCATTTGCTGATGGTAGTGAAAGAATCAAGAGTGACTATCTGTTTGGTGGAAGATGATATTTGGCCAAGTTATGAGAATACTAATCCACAGAGGAGAGGTTCTGGTCATTCCGAGTAGATTCTCTTGGTGATATTTGGCCAATGGACTCACAGTAATAGTATGAAGAAATAAAAGATCACATAAATCCACTAAACTTGGTTATCAATTATCACTCAGTTTATAAAACAAACTCACTGAAATCAAGACCACAATTCAAGCTTCAAAAGCTCATAATTAAATTTCTCTTGCATGGTAATGCTCATAGTTTTTTTTTTCCGTTTTAATTCCTCTGGATTAATAAGCTGGTTTCTGCATAGGAGCTTGGGTACTTGTCGATAATAAGGGTCACCTTCAAGCTCGATATGTTCCACCATTTTATAATCGTTTTGCAACAGAATTACAATGTCTCTTACGGTAATTGGTTACTGATGTTGAGTCCTCGTACCCATTTTTCCGTCTTAAACGTGTTTATTGGCGAGAAAATCAATCTTCTATCTCTATCACTCCAAAGAGGTAAAGTGAGATTCCGAAGAATAGACGATGGCGGAGTCTACCACGAACACTCTCCTAAGGATCGTGAGACAATCATCAACATGTTTATCAAGGCGGCTGTTTTATGGATTGATGAGATAACGAAAGATTTTGTGGTTTGTTGGATATACCACCGATCAGTACTTGTTCTCTTACAAGAAAGGAGATGATTCTTGATGGCATCTTGAAGACATAAAGTGTTTAGCTATGGCTTACAAAAGAAAAAAGCTTTGTGTTTATACATGGTTTCATTACATCAAGATTCTTGATATATTATTTCTCTGATGATTTCCCGAATGAGATCATCTAAGAAAACCCGTATCTGAATCATATAGAACATTTAACTTTAAAACTATTAAATGTAATTTATCAACATAAAATCTAATAAAAGTGATGAAAAAAAAATATATATATAATAAAAGAAAATGTAAAAAAAAATTTGATTTGTAGAATAGAATTGTTGAATACTAAGAAAACAAATCTTTGGAATAGGGAAAATATCTAATCATCATTAATTGTGTTACATGAATGTTCATAGATTTCGCATAATCTAAAGAATTTTTATCTTAATTGTTAAAAAAAGAAGAAGATTCTTTCTTAATTTATTCAACCATATTATTATACAAGTCCAATAAGAAATTACATTTTCTTCATTTTACCATTTTATTATATAAGTTTCTAGTCAAAGTCAATTTCTAAAATATTTCATTATGCCAATTTATTTAAAAAAGGAAAGAAAATATTTTGTTTTCTATAATATCAAAATTTAAACCACTAAGAGCTTTATCATAAAATAGAATATAGTAAAATAAAGGGGTAAAAATCTGAAAACATCTATTAGTGAAAAATATACTTTTAAATATATTTTATTTTCCTTTTTCTGAACTTTGAATCTATCATATAAGAAAATGGAATAACTCTCAAATTTCACCATCACTTCAACTTTTGCATTCTGGTCATCTTCAATTCATTTCTCCAAATCCATACAATTAGTTTATTTACTCTCAAACCCATTATTCAAATCTTTAATCTCTACCGACTTTGTGCTTTAGACCTCTTTTGGTGATGTCAACATTTGGATATGGATAGATTTTTTTGATATGAGTCAGTTGAGTATCTTCAAATCAACTGATTCATACCAAAAAAAATCTGACCATGTCCAAAATTTGATATCGCAAAAAGAAAGTCCAATCCTGTTAGCTAGAATATTTGATATCGAGCGTGTGGCAATATAAATTCCAAACAATATGTAATTTGTAGTTATCTCAGCGTTTATTTTCTCTTCACATAATCCAGTTATTGAAATATATGCCCTATTATATGTGGTAATAGTTAGCTGGCAGTGTAAATAGATTTGGACCATTTCGAAATCTGCTCTAATCTCTTAAGAAAAGGGTTTTAGACTTTTAGGTTAAATCAAATTAGTTCCTCTCACATTGGTACGCCAAAAGCTGTCTGATCATCTCGAGTGTGTTTTAAATTTAATATAGCTTTTGACCCGAATTTCTTTTCGCCAAAACAAATTAAACGACAGCTAACCTTTTCTCGTGCTGCATGAATTAACTAATTATCTTAGCCTTTATTTGATCCCATTTTATTATATTTGAGTTATAAATTACAAGATAAACATGCATGCACAAACGTCGTCGTCTTGTTTCCAGTTTCCATCTTATCACATAAAAACTCACAAAAAAAACCCCAATATTAAAACAAAAGAGACCCTGGAAACTGATCCGACAGTGGCAGTAATTGTTAGGGATTTTGGGAATAATTCATATTTTATTTGAGAATATTTATTTTTATGTTTTTGTGAGAAAATATAAATAACTAAAATAAGAGGCACAACAAAAGAAGGATGAGCTGGGAAGCACGTGTGAAGGAGAGAGAAGCACGTGCAACAAAGACAGTGCAGGGTTGACCGGAGACCGTAGGGTCGCGAGAAGTGGGAGACGCACTGTCCCCTACACACGCCTTCTGCGACACCGTTTTGCCTTTAATAAAATGAAACCTAAAAATATTTTGTTTTGATTTTAGATTATTATTTGAAATGAATGAATAAGTCCAACAGCTAGAAGAGTCATGCCAAATAATAAAAATTAATATATTAAAATACAAAACAACTCGTATCATAAATACTAGTATGTGATTTAGAGTCGACTAAAAAAGATAGAGCAAAATCAATTACATAATAAAAGAAAATGTGTATATTAATAATGGACCAACCTCTTTTGTAATTGTTTAACACTTGGACCAAGCTGGACCCAATCTTAAACACTCATGTCCTCACTGTTCATTAAGATTCTCTGACCTTTTGACTCATCCAATTTTTTTTGGCTGTAATAAGTCTTCATTTTATATTGGCGAGGTCCGCCATTAATTTAAAATCGTATTTGTGATGGTTGGGTATATAATTGAGTACATAAATTTGTAAATCAAATAAAAAAATTAACTTGGTATACAAAACCTAGACATATGGTCGTGGGAGTTCGACTAATCTTAGTGCTTCTCCTCCCCAATTATTCGTTTGGTGTATAGTGTGTAGTTTTTCGTGAATTGATTGGTCAATTGACGTTTGATTGTATTGTAAACAGATTTGCTTATTATTTTTCTTTGAATAACCAATTCTTTGGTTGTAAGTTATAGCCATCACCGGTTAATGAATTTTAACAGAAAATGTTATGGAAATAGTCACCATTATTGATTTAATGCAACCAATAACATAATTTTAAAATATTGTCTCTTATTTTTCTACGGGAAGATGGGTGGACAAAGGCAAGAGACAATAATCACAAACTTCTTTATTGTTCCCATAAGGTCAAGCCAATGACAGGCGGATTTTGTTCTTCTCGTCTTCTCTCCTTCTCTCAATTTAATTAGGTAAATCAATACTATTCAAAACAAAAGGAAAATAAAAAGAACAAAACAAAAGAAATAGAAAGAAAACAGACAATAATACGGTCCAAGTCCATGGATCTTATCCCTGCTCCCGAATTTATATGATTTTGATATAATTGTCTTAGAATATTTGTCTTCATTCGATGATTTATTTATCTCAAATAATTCTGTAAATTCTTGTACTTTCCCGACATTACATTTGTAAATTCTAGCATCAAATTTAAACTCCAACAAAGTTACAGTCTGGATTCTTTTTCTTTTCGTTTAAATTATTTACCATGCACATTGTACCAACCAATCATAATTGTTCCAATGAGACATATATCTATCTTTATAATCCATGCAAGTCTTTGATTAGCTTCTAATTAATTAGTTGTTATTAGGCTATTGGTTATTTTACCATGATGCAATGGCAAGTTTTATTTCAATCGAGAAAAAGATGTTATGTGATGTCAATATAGTCAAAGTCGAGACAAAGTTAACTTTGAAGATTTGATCATAATTAGCAACTAAACAATAAACATTGACCTATTCGAGGATTGACCGTTAAAAAAGGTGAAAACAGGATAAAAAAAAGAGTAATTTCTATCAGCGACGTAAATTTGAAAACAGTCAAAAGTTATTCTATAAAAGACAAAACAGTCAAACTATTTTAATTGGTCTTGTTATGATCTATTTTGGTAATGTGATTATAGGCTTGATGTAACACAAGTGAGTGGGAGCTGTCTTGTGGGTCCTAATTTCGTTCCCAGTCTTTCGCATTTTTGTTTGACCAAATTTATTGATTTTATAAATTTTATACTACACACGATTGATATAATCAATATAATTTTTTTATATAAATAGGTAATAATAAATCTGGTGGTTGTATACGTTCCTGTATACAACTGGTGATATGAATTCTCAATAGGAATATAAATTTTGTTAACAAATAATAGATATGAAAGCATATAATATATATTTCATTGTTTGTGATATCAGTTTATCAAAACCGAAAATCATATATACTTGAATATAGATGCCTTAAGCTTCACTTCTAAGATTAGATATTTTGTTTCCAACAAAAAAAGTTTGTTTTCTGACCCAAAGGAAAAAAATTGTGACTTTTCTCAACCATGCGCATGGAAATAAAGAGTTTGGGACATACTAGTAACCTATGATTAATGCAACCGGAATAAGTACAAATACAATTAGTTTTAATTACGAACGAATCGAACAAAACAAAACATGTGAATATGACCTAATACACTTTTTTTTTTTTTTTTTTTTTTTT
>Ga0041059_1000224_pt1:0-10000 | contig 37777 bp, 30 predicted proteins | sample AraColnosormetaG_FD_56232 | JGI IMG/M metagenome (GOLD analysis project Ga0041059, IMG submission 56232) | Arabidopsis roots microbial communities from North Carolina, USA - Col MF nosort | ecosystem: Host-associated > Plants > Roots > Unclassified | place: USA: North Carolina...
CATGAGCGAAANAAAAGCNAAAAAAAAAAAAGTCACAAAAAAGGAGAAACACGTGGACACTCACACGAGGAGGTGTCTGATTTTGTCTAATTAAATTTGAGTTTTTTTTTTCTTCTTTGAAATCATATGATTGATCTACACAGAATCCATTTCCGCAAATCGGATTCATGTTTTTGCTTTATCGTAGGCTTCCTTCATTTGCACGAACAACAACAACAACCCTTCTCTGCAAATCTATGGAGCCTGCGATAACAGCGACTTCTTCTTCTTCTTTCGGTGGTGGCTCTTCTCGTCTCGCCGCTTTAGCCCAGCAACTTCGCCAATACAAGCCCCCACCTTCTTCATCGTTCGATGACTCCGAGGAGATGCAGACAGATCAGGAGACCGCTGGGAAAGTCGTTTCTCAGGTTGGGTTTCAGGAATCTATTGCTCCTCTTTCGAAAGACCCTGATAGGTTTAAACCCAAGAGAGCCGCTGTGTTGATCTGTCTCTTTGAAGGAGATGATGGTGATTTGCGTGTTATTCTTACTAAGAGATCTTCCAAATTGTCTACTCACTCTGGTTCGTATGGTTTGCGATTTAAAGTTTTCGTCTTTTTACTTTGAAATCATTGGCTTCTTTGATTTTGGTCAATGAGTATGGTTTAGTGTTGAATTTGAGGTGGTTGTTTTTTTTTGTGGTTGCAGGAGAAGTTTCATTGCCAGGTGGTAAAGCGGAGGAGGATGATAAAGATGATGGGATGACTGCTACCAGAGAGGCTGAGGAAGAGATTGGATTGGACCCTTCTCTTGTTGATGTTGTTACTTCTCTTGAACCATTTCTGTCTAAGGTATTAATAAATGGTGTTAATTCTCCATGTCTTATTGGTGGTGATGCATGCTCTTAGTGAGATCAGAATTTGGGATTGGCATTAAAGTTGAGGTTATATAGACTATCTTGTTGATCTGTGCTTGAACATCGAGGTTATAGTATGAGTTACTAGTGGTTCTATAGAACTTTGGTTATTGAACTTCCATGTCAGCTGTATTATATCATAGTAGCAGAGATCTGGTAGCTAAAGTGACGTTCTTGATCGCTATCTAGTTTTGATTCTGGATGTTCTTAAGTAGGACTAGGTGTTAATTCGGAAGAATAATGTTATCTGGATTATGTCAACATTTCTGATAGATATTTTTCTTACATGTGCGTCATTGTCTTACAGCATCTTCTTAGAGTAATTCCTGTGATAGGCATCTTGAGGGACAAAAATAAATTCAATCCGATACCAAATCCTGGGGAAGTGGAAGCTGTGTTTGATGCACCCTTGGAAATGTTCCTTAAGGTTGCTCTTGTTTTCTTACCAAGTTACTTTAGCTGTAGTTGTGTTTTTTCCCTTCTCAAGCATCATTACTTGAACCTTTTTTTTTTTGTTTCAGGATGAGAATCGAAGATCTGAAGAGAGAGAGTGGATGGGTGAAAAGTATTTGATCCATTACTTTGACTACAGAACAGGAGATAAGGATTATATGATATGGGGTTTAACTGCTGGGATTTTGATCAGAGCTGCATCTGTGACTTATGAAAGACCACCTGCTTTTATCGAGCAGTGCCCGAAGTTTAAGTACCCTAAAATGGTAGAAAAACATACTTGTATGCCTTAATGAACATAATTTTTCGAATGATGCTTTCCTAGACTAGTCTTCTTCCACTATTTGATAACTTGTACCAGACAACAAGACAATAACATTCCATACAACTGATTCTCTGTACCAGTGAATGGCTGAATGCAGAACTTGGCTACTTGCTTATATATATGCAGACGCAGTAGCTGAAGCTCCAATTCATTTCCTGCTGGGGCATCTCATAACAGGTTTCCATGACTCTTCTGTTTGTCATTAGATAATTGGAGGGGCTTCTATTTCATTATGATCTAGGTCAGTCTGTATTCTTGAATTTGATATAATTGTATTGTAACTTTTTCTAGGCTTCATTTCTGAGTTGTTCCCACAGGATGCTCAATGGTGATTCAGAGAAAAGTTGGCTTGTTATGATTCTAGGCAAACATCACCCTCAATTGTGAATTTGGAGGAATATTTGTACTCAGTATTTACCTTCAAACGCTCATTTTTCATTGTATACTTGTTATCTTCTATTTGTATACTGAACCAATTTCAAAGCAAACTTGTCTTATGAGGCTTATGATTTTTATTAATCGTTGTAGATTCAAGCTGCAGTTACGTTATTATCTCTGGACTAGATTTTTTGTGTTTCAATGATAAATTCAGTTAGGTTTTCTTATTGCTTTGTAGTTAACCCCAGGACCACCATTTCTTCGTATTGAGACATTTGTTTTCCTGTTATTGCATGGCTTTGGTTTTATCTAGTTCTGCTTTGGCAGTTTTTTATTTGTGAATGGCTTCAGTTCTGCATTGGCAGTTTTTTATTTGTGAATGGCTTCAGTTCTGCATGTATGAATTTCTGGTGAATCTATCCAAACAAGTGCCACTTTAGACTTGTTCTAGAGGCAGGAATTTGCACTGGCTACCCATTCTAATGGCAGGAACTTGATCCTTTTCCTAATGTTGCTACTTATTCATGGAGAATCCCGCAGTGTACAACAATTGTAAGTGTCCTCTATTTGATAGCTTGTGGATATTGTTTCCTTATTTAAGAAAGCTAACTGAATTGTGGATCCTTTCAATTGAGTTATTTTGGTCCTTAAGTCTTAACAGAATGTTTCAAGATTTGAAGTTGATGTGCAAGCCTTTTCCAGTTTTCCTTTTGATGTGTATACTTTTGCGTTGCGTCAAGCACTTAATAATGGTACGTTTTATTTTTCTTTGCATATGCACTTATTAACGAAACTTTAAGGCGGTTGTCATTTTTTATTTTCTCTTGCTGAAATGGAAGGGGGACTTGTGGTCCATAGTTGTTGAAGAAGATATGTGAATAATCTATAACTAAATCAATATTAGTTACCTGAGCAATTTTCAGATGTTTGACAAAAAGTCAAAGGGGCATTGCGAGAATCGAACTCGGGACCTCTCGCACCCAAAGCGAGAATCATACCACTAGACCAAATGCCCTGTTATTGATTTAGCAAGCAATGTGTTGTTGAGAATTCTATTCTCAATGGCAAAAAGCTGTATGTTCCAACTGTTATATATTTTATATTTGGATCTGACATGAGAATGCTCTCTTGTTTAGATAATCTAAGTTATGTTTTAGATAGTTCTATTAGTTGACTTTCAGGGCTTAATAGTTAAAAGGTGGATAATTTAAATATGATGAAATGTTAGTTGGCATTTAGAACATCATTTTGCAAAAAGTCAATGGGGGCATTCCGAGAATCGAACTCGGGACCTCTCGCACCCAAAGCGAGAATCATACCACTAGACCAAATGCCCTGTTGTTAATATAAATCCGATCAAGCATTTGTGTGTTGTTTGCATCTTAGGGGACAAAAGGCGTTGAATCCAACAAAAATCCCGCTGAAGTGAAAATTGTGTTTGATGCACCCTGGAAATGTTCTGCAATGTTCTTGTTTCCTTGTCAAAATCAAAATTTCGCTGTAGTTATGTTTTTAGCTCCTCTGAAGCATCAGTGCTTGAAAAGTATATATTGAGTATGACAACCGGAGATCTTAGGAGAGAGTACATTGGTGTTAATTATCTGATTCACTTCTTTGACTGTGTAACAGGTTGTAAGAATTACTGTTGCTTCCCTTTGCTTTTTCATTATATGCTGAATCACGACTTGGGGGACTATTTCTGCAGCTCATTCTTGATGAACCTGGCAGCTTACCAAACGTGATGGTTTTCACTGTATAAAGTTACTGGTTATAAAGATTGGACGTGAAACAATGGTATTATTTCTTTTCTTTTGCCATTCTGCACTAAATAGATTGGGCGGTTTGGTTTTTTTATTATTTTCTCTTGCTTAAATAGAAGGAGAACATATGGTCCTCAGTTGTTGAACAAGACTTGGGAAAAATCTTGGTTTAAGTCAATACTGATTTTACAAGCATTGTTAGGCTGGCACTTAGATCATGTATATGGTTTACAAAAAGTCAATGGGGGCATTCCGAGAATCGAACTCGGGACCTCTCGCACCCAAAGCGAGAATCATACCACTAGACCAAATGCCCTGTTTTTATAATGCTGTTCAGTTCGTGTCTCCTATTAGCATTCTCTCTTTTCTTTCCGAGATTTTTTTGCTCCGTATGCTTTTCTAGTAGATACTCGATCGAAAATCTTTTTCCGCTTATGCTGCTCATTTTTGGTGGATCTGGCTACTTTCAAAACATGATGGTCCTCCCTATATGAAGGTTACTGGTTGAAAAGATTTGTGGAGTGTACGTGAAGATCGGTATGTTCTTCTATTCCTTTGCATTAAGCACCTTATAATTTTACTTACTGAAAATGAAAGGATTAGATATGGTTCTCACTTGGATTTGATTGCGATATCACTAGGACTAAAGAAAGATCTGATTTGCTTAATCACAACTTGTGTGTTTCTGCAGCTCATTCTTGATGAATCTTGCAGCTTACCAAACGTGAAAGTTTTCACTGTATAAAGTTCACTGGTTATAAATATTCATAGATTGGACGTGAAACAATGGTACTTTTTTTTTTCTTTTGCCATTATGCACCAAATAGATTGGGCGGTGTTTTTTTTTTTAGTTTCTCTTGCTTAAATAGAAGAAGAACATATGGTCCTCAGTTGTTGAACAATACCTGTGAAAAATCTTAGATTAAATCAATACTGATTAACTAGCATTGTTGGCTGGCATTTAGATTACGTATATGGTTCACAAAAAGTCAATGGGGGCATTCCGAGAATCGAACTCGGGACCTCTCGCACCCAAAGCGAGAATCATACCACTAGACCAAATGCCCTGTTGTATATGCATTATGGTTCAAACATTTTTTTCTATGCTCGTCTATGCCTTTAAAATTTACAGTTAGCTTAGATTCAATCTTGACATCTGATGCTTGAAGATGTTAATGAACCATCTGAAATTCCATCAGTTGACTTTCCGGTGGATTGTTTGTAAATTAGTGTTGGTGAAGTTTCAGGTAGATACACATTGTTGAAATGATGAATGTGATCTGTGGTAAATCCGGAAGCAAAAACTATGTTGTATGCAATTAGTTTGAGCTGGCATTTAGAACTTAGGTTTTACAAAAAGTCAAAGGGGCATTCCGAGAATCGAACTCGGGACCTCTCGCACCCAAAGCGAGAATCATACCACTAGACCAAATGCCCTGTGTAGATGTTGTTCAGTTAATGCCTTCTATTAGCATTTTAGCCTTTCTTTAAAGACTTTTTGCTTAATCATGACTCCCTTATTGTTTATGCGGATCATTCTTTGTGAAATCAGCAGCTTACAAATGAGAAGGCCCGACCTATGAAGTTTACTGGTTAAAACAGCGGTGGCGGTATGTTCTTATCTTCCTTGGCACTAAAGATGTTGATAGTGAAACCTTAAGGGTAGGTGTTGTTTTCTCTTACTGAGATAAATAAAAAATATTTGTTCATGCATTGTTAAACAAGAACTGTATTTTTTTTTTGAGAAAGTCAATGGGGGTATGTAGCTGGCAATTAGAACAATTGTTTTGGAAAAAAGTCAAAGGGGCATTCCGAGAATCGAACTCGGGACCTCTCGCACCCAAAGCGAGAATCATACCACTAGACCAAATGCCCTGTTGTTTATGCCATCTGGTTCAAATACTTTTTCTGGTCTTCTAGACTTAAAAAAAAAAGCTGCAGTATGAAATGTAACCATGACATTATGCTTTTTGATTGTTGCTGTAAGTTGAGAAGGTCTTTCCAAGATATTAACTGTTGAAACTCATATCTTTACTTGCGCTGGATCTCTTTTACGATCTGATATTCTGTTGTAAGACTTGTGGTATTGCCGTAAAAGGATGCTTCTTCTTTTGTTATTATTTGACGTTCAAAGTCAATTCTTTTTTTTTGTTATGAAGTGAGGGATGCGCAATTTCCCAGTTCTAGGGGAATGTTTTGTTCTATGCACTCTCCAAGGCAGCATCTCTGCTGAGTAATTATTGTGTAGGACTCTAATGGAACACATGAGGCATTTACTTCGACACCAAACTCTGCAGAAGACTCTAATGGAACACATGAGGCATGTACTCCAACACCAAACTCTGCAGAAGTGGAAACTTTGCTTGATGCACACCCTTTTCGAATGTTTTGTAAGCTTCCCCTCATTTTGATATCAAACATACTTTAGCTCTAGTTGTGTTTTCATTTCCTCTCAAGTACGATTAATGCTTGAAAAACAATGTGCAAGATAGGAATCGGAGAAGAGCTCTATTGAAGCACCCTATATAGCATGCCTTAGTCAACGAGTTTTTCCTGAATATGGTTCTCCTAGACGACAAACGAGTCTGCTTCTGATAGAAGATGAACAAGATGACAATGACACTCCTTACGACTGATACTCTGTATAATGTTCCAAGAATCTTTCTGTTTGTTGGATGATCATTTCGAGTTGTCTCCTCTATCTTCATCACCTAGATTAGTCGTTTACTAGAGAGTTGTCTGGTTATGGACATATTCCTTTGCAAGAAAACCTTCAAGCTTGGATTTAGAGGATAGCTTAGGCGTAGTGACACTGTGCTATCCATGTTTATGTACTCTGATCAAATTTGAAATCAAAAGTTGCCATTTTGAGCCACATGTTGTAATACTCTAGTTGTTTTCAAATTTTACAAAGTAATCAGATTCTCATCTTTTGACATACGGTTTAGTTTCCGCAGGGTGTTGGTTTTAATTGTTTCTGCGTAGCTGTGTCCAAGCAGAATTTTTGGGATTTTTTGGTTTATAGATTACATCATTACAGAACCGAATGAAAATTATTGGAAGATTAATAATACAGCCTCTAAAATAACACTTTCACTTTTCATTAATTTTTACCAACAACAATTATGGGAGGATCAAAAGGACCAAATTCCATCACTACACACAACTAAGTAATTAAAATGTACTTGAGCTGCTTTAATAGGAAAACTGTGATTATACAAAGATTGATTCTAAAACCTAAACATAACTCTATCTATCTCCTAAACACTCTGAAAGCTATAAAAACATTACATCTTCTGATTAATGCCAAGTTAATGAATGATAAGCCGTATGCGTCGTGCAAGTAATTAAGAGTTGCCTCGAAGGTGTCTATGCTCTACCAGAAGAAACGTGTCCAAGATTGTTCACCGGTTGAATCTGATTCACTACCCAATTCGTCATCATAGCTACTATCAGTGGGAAGCAACTTGATTCTGTCAGCATGCTCAACTAACCAATCACTAAATCCTGGAGAAGCTGCAAGTCCTGCCATTGCTTCTCGTGTCGTTTCTTGTGTCAACTCGTCATACTCTCTCTTCGACATCCTCTTCCGGTTTGGCGTCGTATGGAATGTAGAATAGTAATCCTGATTTCCGATCGGTATCCTCCGGTTAACTGAAGACGGTGAGCTCACAATCACATCATAAGAAGGAGAGCCGGAATACGAAGGTACACTCTTAGCACTCTTCCACAGTCCACCACCTCCAGGGCGACTAAGGAACTCAGCTCGTCCATGCATTATCGGACGTCTCTCACCAGCAGAAACCAACCAATGACTTTTCCCTACAAAGCTTTTCGTTTTACTAACAAGAAAACCAAACAAGCTAGCTAAAACAAAAGCTCCCATGGCCATAGGAGTATCAAGACTACTCTGCAAAATAAACGTAGCAGCAACAGAACGCATAGCCCATTTCACAAACTGTGCAACACTAGCATCCACACCTCCTCCATCTTTCGAAACAACAAACTTCCTCACAGTCCAAAATCCAAAAGCAGCTCCAGTAATAACCACCCCAACAAGCACAAGTATCGCTACCGGATTATACATATCCTCACTCAACCCAAAATTAACAAGAATCATATTCACCATCATTGAGAATTGATGTAGAATGAAAGATCCAGCACCAACAACAGATCCATAAAACGCAAGATACATAACATTCTTCCTCCCAGTAGGTAATAACCTCATAACCTGGAAGATAATAATCAAAACAACGAGAAAAACACCAACCGCCATAGAACTCGTATAGTAAAACGGTAGCCAACTGCTAACAACAGGTGCTAACAAAATCACAATCAATCCCGCTACAAGACAAAAAATCCGCCATTGATGAAACTCTTCTGTAACATTGACCGTAATCATTGAACGAGACGACTGATATTCACTACCAGTGAATCTCACATCAATGTATTGTTTATCATATGGTGATATAACAGAGCTGCTCTGGAGATTTTTCCAATTAGATTTCTCACAGTGGCACATTCCAAGTGTAGCATTTCGGTGAACACAAACTTGGATTTTGAGGTGTAGCTTTTCTGGGATTGGTACTAAGTTTACTCTGAGAGAGTTAGCGAATTTCCCTAATTTGGTTCTCGAATAGCCTGAAACTTGGATTCGCTCGCACGACCTAAGGCTAATATTCAGAGCTGGCTCGCCGGGACCAACACTTTTGAGCGCCGCCGCGTAGGATAACAAGAGAAAGACAATAAGAGGAAGGAGAAACCAGATTCGATGAGGAAGACGAAGAAAAGAAGAAGAAGTAGTCATTGCCACCACCGCGAAGCAAAGACGGAGCAATGATAAGCGACCTTTTAGGGTTTAATTTTAATATATAGAAGAAATTTGACGCAGAATTCTTAATTGGTGCCGTTGTTTTGACGCAGAATTTAATTGGTTCCGTTGTTTTGACGCAGTTTCGGTTTAGTTAAACCAGATTGAATTAATTTATTTTGATGCAGTTTCGGTTTAGTAAACCATATATATAGAGATTCACGGTCGTGGCTTGTCGAAGTTTCCAACAGATGTGAGCGTATCCATTGGATTATTCGTTGTCCGGTTTATTTGCTGACTCATGAGGCACTCGCCCACCAGTTGTTCGACGAAATTCCTAAACCAAAAAATTTCGCCCACAGAGATTTAGATTGAGTCTACCTGAAATGTGGGATAAATTTCGTATTTTGCGTGAGGTTTCGCGGAGTTTAGAGAATCAGTGGCGCACTGGCGCGTGATGCGTTTTCTTCTACTCTTTTGGGTACGTATTCGCTCTTTACTGCTATGGAAGTGTGTGTTGCTTAGTTTTCGTCTCTCTTAGCTTCCCTAGGTTAAAATCTAATACGGAAATGTCTCTGTATTCTATAATTTTGACTTTTGAGCTGGTAATTAGGTCTTATCCTTAAAACTAAGTGAAGGGCATTCTTTGAATAGAACCTAGGACCTCTCGCTGCCAAAAGAAGAATTATATTCATGGCTTGTCCTAAATGCTCTGTTGCTGATGTAATTGGGTTCAAGCATTCTGTTTTGGTGTTTAAAATGCTTTTTTGAAAAAGGAATGAGCTTTTTACTGTAAATTTACACCCAAGGCTTGTCCTATTGAAGGGTCTCGTGCTTGAAGGAATCTGGAAACTTATAGTTGGTTTAAATTCAGTCTGTTTTATTTCTTTATCTTGAAGCTGTTACTGAGACCTATCAGTTGAGTTTATGGTGGATTGTTTGTGATTCTGATGTTGTGGAAGTTACTTTTTAGGTGAATCAACAATGTTCAAATGATGTATGTGATCTGTTAAAAGTCCGATAGCAAATACAGATTGTATGCAATAAGTCTTGGCAGGCATTTAGAGCATATGTTTTACAAAAAGACAATGGGGCATTCCGAGAATCGAACTCGGGACCTCTCGCACCCAAAGCGAGAATCATACCACTAGACCAAATGCCCTGTTTTCTTATCCTTTTGATCAGTTCTTTATCACAATTCGTTTGCTGTTTTCTCCAGCTCATTCTTTTTGGATCTGGCTTCTTACAAAAGATGACAGTCCCCCCTACATGAAGTTTACTGAGAGGACGTGACAACGGTATGCTCTTATATTCCATTGCATTAAGCACTAATAAAAATTTAAGGTGCATTTTGTTTGTATTTTCTCTAGCTGAAATGAA
>Ga0041059_1000224_pt1:15000-37777 | contig 37777 bp, 30 predicted proteins | sample AraColnosormetaG_FD_56232 | JGI IMG/M metagenome (GOLD analysis project Ga0041059, IMG submission 56232) | Arabidopsis roots microbial communities from North Carolina, USA - Col MF nosort | ecosystem: Host-associated > Plants > Roots > Unclassified | place: USA: North Carolina...
TGCAGAAGTTTTTGTTTTTCATTGAGATTAGCGGTGTAATACTTGTCCAATTGTTGTTGTTCGTTTTTGGAGAATCTAGTGGCACAAAGTGAGTATAAGTCTTGTCTCATGTTTTCTGGTTGAAACTGCAGATGGGAGGTGTTTTCTATTTGAAGAGATCAAAGTTATTAGACGTGGAAGCCGAACTTTGGTGTTACACCAGTTCCCTTAGTTAGGTTTCAACGGTTGCTCTTGAAACTTGAAGATGACAATGTCTCCAATCATAGCTACATTTGTTGGCGAACTTCTCTGGCCTCCATTGACCCTGAACCACATACGTTAGGTACCAAGAAGGTCTATCGTGTGACATCTTTCAGGTTCTTAAGGAGCTCGGTATAGAGAGGCAAGAAAGCAAGAATCATTGAGGAACCATACCCAATACTGATCTTTAGGGTGCCAACTCTAGAAAAGGACATTTAAACTTATTTTTGTTGTAGCCTCGGTAATTGTATAAGTTATACACAAAGTAAATAAAATGCTGATTGTACTAGCTAATAAGACCATTCCTTAGGAAGAAAGATTTTTCTGGAATGAGAGGAGATGATGGGGCATGGCTTGTTGTTGAGTTTCTCTTGTGAGCTACTCACCGGTCTCTCAGGAAGAAACACTCCAGTGCCACGTGGCTTAACTCGTGCTGCACCTTTATCATCACCATTTGGCCTCACCATGGAACCCTTGTGGTTCAATGCATACCACATTCTTGGCTTCCGATCATAGTAGCTACCTACTCGATTACTCTACAGATTATGTAACAAAGATTGATTAATTATACATCCTTAGCATTAATAACAATAGTTCATGATGTTATAAAAGAATAGAAACCTGTGGAAATGGACGATCAAGAAAGAGTTCATTAAAAAGATTTGAAGGTAAGAGAAACAATCCTTCCTCCACACCAACCACGATATCTCCTTTGCAAGACATGTTGAAGACTAATACAAAACTCCCTCCAATGCATCTGTATATTTATATGTTACTTACCCCAAACATTCAAAGGGGGTAATAAGGGTCGGGTCAAGTTTGGTGAACCTCTCTTGTCATGTGGAGTGGTGGTGGTGGTTGCAGTTTATGGTATGTATGTGGCTTCTCTCTATGGTTTAGCTCGGCTTAAACCACAAATACCAGATTTGTGTGTAGTTGAGGTAGTTATGAACATTCTTCTAACCCACCATACCAACCCTCTTGTATTCATTTGACACCTTACCCCATTATAGATTTTGTTAATGGTTGACCTAAATTATTCAAATCAAAATGTATCTATGTTTGCTTTGAAACAGACATGACGAATTAAGGATATGATTAAATAAATAATGACATTCATTTTGTAGCTTGGATTATTCATTTCGTCAGCGTTGAGACTAGAGATAACCAAATTTTAATTATTCGGTTTATGAATCATAGGAACAGAAATGTTGTCGGTTTTTATTAATTAAAGGTTTTATCGGTTTTCATTTGGTTCGGTTGAGTTAGGGTTGTTTGGATAAGGGAACATTAAAACTGAATCAGTTTAGTTGCACTTTGGTTTTGTTTTCGGATCAGATTTTTTTTTTATACGGTTTCGATTCGATTTGAATCGGTTAAACCGGATTTGCTTCGTTTCATAAAAATTAGGAGATAAATTCGTGCTTTTGCCTTCTTGTTTCGTTGCACAAAAAAAAAAAGATTTGAAAAATCCTTTGCATGTCACTCTACCTCTCGTTCGTCATCGTTATGCGTTACAGCACAATTCTACGACGGGGATCCGGATTCACGTTCGTCTCGTCGGAACGGATGTGAGCGTTTTTTTCATCGGATTCAGTCGTTATTCGATTGATATGGTCCTTCATGAGATACGCCCACCACATGTTCGACGAAATTCCTAAACCAGCTTTCTTGGCGCACATTTATGTAATAGAATCCAATTGTTATGTGAGCTGTTTGGAGAACCTAATAGCTAATGAGATTCAGCGGCAAGTGGGTAAGTACTTGCTCTTTCCATATCATTGTTGCTGACACATTCTGCTTTATAGTTCCTCTTTGTTCAATGGTTATTATTAGGGCCTAAAGGTTATCACTTTCAGCTGGATACTAGAGCCTACGCTTAATACTCTGTGAATCATAAGACCAAATGCCCTGTTGTTGATAAAATCCATCCATAACTGCTCTTGAAACTTAAATACCCTTTAAAGATGTGTTCTTTTTCAGTTTTCACTTCCTGCAGTTATCTCTTGAAATTTTTTGGCAGCATTCAGCTAGTGAAGAAGTTCTCTGTTAAATCCGCTATCCATATTCTGTTTTCTTGCTGCATTTGTGAGCCAGTGGACGTGAAAGCCAAGGTGCATTGCAATTCTAGCTCTTTTTTTTTGTATTTTAACTGTGTATAACAAATGTAGTAATGGGAAACTGTTAAAAATTGAAGGGAAAATGCACTTGACAACTTATACACTAAAATCAGGTTTGTTCTATGATAGTTATCAAATGGCATATGAAACAGACATCCAAAAAATTTAACGGGGCATTCCGAGAATCGAACTCGGGACCTCTCGCACCCAAAGCGAGAATCATACCACTAGACCAAATGCCCTGGTTTTATTTTGTTCTTCAGTTAATGCCTCCTAGTTGCATTCTTTCTTTTCATTCAGAGATTTTGTTGTTTCGTTTGCTTTTCTGGTAGGTACTTAATCAAAATTCATTTCTGTTGCTGCAGCTCCTTCGTTGGTCCTCCAGATGTGAAGAGCACTGGTTAAGATATTTATTGATCGGATGTGAAAGAGCGGTATGTTCTTCTTTTCCTTTGCATTATGCACTTATTCTCTTGCTGAAATAAAAGAGTAATATATGGTTTATCAAGATCTGTGACATAACTATGACTAAACAAAGATCAGATTTTTCTAAGCAATTATCTACTTGAATTTAGATCAACTACTTAAAAAGATAGTGGGGCATTCCGAGAATCGAACTCGGGACCTCTCGCACCCAAAGCGAGAATCATACCACTAGACCAAATGCCCTGTTGTTGATTTAATTCCCATTGAAGCATTGCATTGTTGTAATCCTGTGGAAAAGAGAATTCATGCTTGACTTTGTTATTACAGGAAATTCACTCTTGATGCTTTTTTTTTACCTTTTGAGAGTTCTATTCGTGATGAAGCAGGCAAGATGCAGTAAGTTCAAATTTTTCTTTAATTTATTTTTGAATATGATATTAGAATGTTTTCTTGTTTAGATCATCTAAGACAGAAATTACTTTTTAGATCTGGGCTATATCAGTTGACTTTCAGCCATCAGGGCTTATTAGTAAAGGTGGATAGTCTGGAAATTTAGAATTGATGAAATGTTAGCTGGCGTTTAGAACTTTGGTTTCCAAAAAGTCAAAGGGGCATTCCGAGAATCGAACTCGGGACCTCTCGCACCCAAAGCGAGAATCATACCACTAGACCAAATGCCCTGCTTATTATAATTGTTCAGTTAATGCATTCTATTAGCATTCTCTCCTTTCTCTTAGAGATTTGTTGCTTCCCTCTGCATTTCCATTACATACTTAATCACAATTCGTTTGCTGTTTCTGCAGCTATTCTTTGTGAATCCAACAGCTTACAAAACATGACGGTCTTCCCTACATGAAGTGTACTAGTTAAAAAGTTTATTGATTGGATCTGGATGTGAAACAGCGGTATGCTCTTCTCTTCTATTGCATTAAACACTTAATAATGAAACTGTGGGGAGGGTTTTGTTTTTGATTTTCTCTTACTGAAAATGAAATGGAAATATATGGTCCTCGATCCTTGAACGAGGTCTGTGGAAAATCTAAATACTAAAAAAATAATAATATCATAAGCCATTTTCAGCTTGCATCTAAATCATACACTATAGAAAAGGTCAAGGGGGCATTCCGAGAATCGAACTCGGGACCTCTCGCACCCAAAGCGAGAATCATACCACTAGACCAAATGCCCTGTTGTTGATTTAGTTCTATTCAAATATTTCATTGTTCTTTGATCCTTTGTGTGAGAAATAATATATGGTTCCATCTTTTACAGGAAATTTACCCGCCTTACTTTTCCTCTTGAGGATTTATTCTTGACATCGCTGGCAACATACAGTTAGTGTAAGCTCAAACTCTTCTAACTGATTCATGAATCTGATGAGAAAATATTTACTTGTTTAGATAATCTAAAAATAAAGCTACATTTTAGATCTAGATCGTTAAGTTGACTGTCAAATACTGGAGGCAGATTGTCTATAATTCAAATATTGTTGAAATGTAAGGCAATCATTGTTGAATTGCTGTATTAGAGAAAATTCTATATGGAAAAATTCTTAGCTGTCATTTAGTCCACATACCTTGCAAAATTTAAAAGGGGCATTCCGAGAATCGAACTCGGGACCTCTCGCACCCAAAGCGAGAATCATACCACTAGACCAAATGCCCTGTTGTTGATGTAATCCATTTCAAGCATTATATCTGCAGTACAAGCTGTAAACACGGCATTAGGATCTGTTTGAATCTGATGTAACAATAATGCTATTGCTTGGCTTCTTGATAAATCCAGTTAGTCCAGACCCTTTAAGCTAAATGTTCCTGATGAATCTATATGTTATCTATATTGAAATCTTGAATATTTTTTCGGTAGGAGTTGTTTTTCGTATATGTGCTTTTTTGTAGTTCATCTGATAGGAATCTTATGAGATACAAAAGCTTTCAATCAATTGACAAATTCTGCAGACATCAAAGATGTGTTTGATGCACCCTTTGGAATGTTCTTTATGGTCTCACTGTAAAGTGGGAACCGCTTGAATTTTGATCAGTGTTTGATAAGTATTTGTCAAGGATAAGAGGAGATCTTAGGAGAGATTGCATTGGTGAAAAATGTCCACTTCTTTATCTAGCGACTACATTACAGGAAATAAGGGTTATCACATTTAACTGCTTGAATCCTGATCAGAGCCACCTCTTTGCTGAGCCGTTTTATGCACCCTAGAACATGGTTATAAAATAAAATAAAAACACCTGGGGTCTTTCTGAGAATTGAACTCGGGCCTCTTGCAGCCAAAGGGAGAACCATACCAATAAACCAAATGCTCCTATTTCTTATGTTGTTTAGTTAATGATTTCCATTTACATTCTTTTCTTTCTTTAAGAGAATTGTTGCATCTGTTTGCATTTGTGTTCGATGCTTAATCCCAATTAATTTGCTGCTTCTGCAGCTCTTTCCTTGGGTATCCAGCAGCTTACAAAGCATGAAGGCCTCTCCATATGAAGTCCATTAGGTAATATATTTGTATAATGTGACAGCGGTATGCTTGTATTTCCATTGCATTTGGTCTAATGGTAAAAGTGAAAGTATTTTTACTAGTTCTTGCTAAAATAAGAGGGTAATATGGTCCATTGGTCCTCATCTGGTCTAGTGTTAAATCTCTAGGAATTTCCTGATTTTCTGATCACTTTTTAGCTGGAACTCAGACCATCTATTAGAAAAATGTCAATGGTGCATGTTCTGAGAATCAAACACGGGACCACTAGCACCCAAAGCGAGAATCATACCAAATGCCCTGTACGTTGTTCGATTAACGCCTCCTATTAGCATTTTCTCTTTTCTTATAGAAATTTGTTGCTCCGTTTGCTATTCTGGTTGAATCTTAATTGAAATTCTTTTTCTATATCCGCATCTCATTCTTGGTGAATCTGGCTGATAGTCCTTCATGTATGAAGGTTACTGGTTACAAAGATTTAATGATTGTACAGTGAAGAGTGGTATGTTCTTCTTTTCGTCTGCATTAAGCTCCTTATATTTTATCTTGCTGAAATGAAAGGGTATTCTATAGTTCTTACTTTGGTTTAGTACTAAATAAAGATCTGATTTTAAGCCACGTTCTTCTTTAACTGAGATCATCTACTATAGAAAAAAGTCAATGGGGGCATTCCGAGAATCGAACTCGGGACCTCTCGCACCCAAAGCGAGAATCATACCACTAGACCAAATGCCCTGTTGTTGATTTAGTTACATTGAAGCATTGAAGCATTTTATTGTTTGATCTTGTGGATAAGAGAATTCACACTTTACTCTATTTTTAGGGAAATCTACTTTTGGTTGTTCTATTCTTGATGAAGCTAGCAACATGCAATAAGTTCAAAATTTTCTATATTTATATTGGAATCTGACGTTAGAATGCTGAATGTTCTCTTGTTTGAAAAATCTGACGTTTTAGATCTAGTTCTATCAGTTGACTTTCAGGGCTTAATAGTAAAGGTGGACACTGTACTTTAATAGATGAAATGTTAGCTGGTTAAAACATTTGTTTTACAAAAAGTCAAAGGGGCATTCCGAGAATCGAACTCGGGACCTCTCGCACCCAAAGCGAGAATCATACCACTAGACCAAATGCCCTGTTTGTATATCTTGTTATGTTAACGCATTCTACTTGCATTCTGTTTTTTCCGTGACGAGAATTTATGCTTTCCTTTGCTTTTCATTAGATGATTATTAAATATTTCCGTGCTGTTTCTGCGGCTCAATCTTTGGCAGCATACACAGCGTGTTTGTCTTTTCTGTATGAATTGTACTGGTTAAAAAGACATACATTATTGGACGTGAAACTGCATTATGTTCTTTTTCTTTGCATTATGCACTTGATCATAGAACTTTAAGGAGCTTTTTTGTTTTTGCTTTTCACTTGCTAAATTGGAAGAAAAATATATGGTCTGCAGTTGGTTTATATGTGAAAGAATAGGACTGGTTTTCTAGGGAAGCTAGCATTGAGAACAGATGATTTACGAAAAGTCATTGGGGTTTTCCGAGAATTGAGCTCCGGGCCTCTCGCACCCTAAGCAAGAATCATACCACTAGACCAAATGCCCTTCTTTTTTGTATTATGTTTTTTAGTTAGTACTTTCTATTAGCATTCTTGCTTTTCTTTCAGAGATTTGTTGCTTCGTTTGCATTTTCCGTAGATACATAATCAAAATTCTTTTCTGTTGATGCAGATCATTCGTTGTTATCTGGATGCTAACAAAACATGAAGGTCTTCCCTATGTGAAGATTACTGATTAATATCTATTGATTGGATGTGATAGATTGGTATGTTCTTCTTTTCCTTTGCATTATAGGTCATCTAACATTTCGAGAATCGAACTGGGTCATCGACTTAAAAAATTTGATTATGTTAAAATCTGTATTCAAATATATAAGTTAAAGATTGGTATGTTCTGTTTGAATATAGGTCATGTACTTAAAAAAAGAAGTCAAAGGGGCATTCCGAGAATCGAACTCGGGACCTCTTGCACCCAAAGCGAGAATCATACCACTAGACCAAATGCTGTATTTGAATGCCCCCACTGAAGCATTGTGTTGTTGTGTAATCCTGTGGAAAAGAGAATTCATGCTTCACTCCGTTATTACAGGAAATTAAGTCATGGGGGTTTGTTTACCTTTTGAGGGTTCTATTCGTGATGAAGCTGGCAACATGCAGTAAGTTCAAACTCTTTAACTTATATAGAATGCTTTTTTGTTTAGATAAAGAAATTATGTTTAAGATTTAGTTCTATTAGTTGATGGATTTAGTTCTTTCAGGGCTTAATATATTTAGAACTTATGTATTTAAAACTATATATTTAGTTCTTTCAGGGCTTAATATATTCAGAACTTATATATTTGAAACTATATATTTAGTTCTTTCAGGGCTTGATATATTTAGAACTTATATATTTAAAATTATATATTTTGTTCTTTCAGGGTTCTAACTTATATATTTAGAACTTATATATTTAGTTCTTTCAGGGCTTAATGGATTGTCTGTAATTGAAAATTGATGAATTGACCCTAGTCATTCCTATAATTGAACTCGGGACCTCCCGCACCCTAAGCAAGAATCATACCACTAGACCAAAAGCCCTGTTGTTTATGCAATCTGGTTCAAATATTTTTGTGGTCTTCTAGTTTGTTTTTTGAAAAAGAGGCTGAATTACGAAATGTTTACTAGTTGAAGCTAAGCTGCAGAAGGGAGGTGTACGTCATCGCCTCATCGGGCATGTAAGCAAAGGTATGTAAAAGTTCTGGAAAAATGTGATTTGATCATAGAGCTATACCAAATTCTTGGTTATTGACTATTTTTGTTAAGATCATAGAGGATCCCCAATAGAAGTGCCATTGACAATTTATTTCTTGTTGCCTAACTGATATAAATATGAATTTACTTCCGTCTCTCTATAGGTTTGGCTTTACCAGCCGAAATTTATGTCTAGTACTATTAGTTGACTTTCATGGCTTTATGGTGAATGTGATTTGTCTGTAAATTTTAATATTTGTTGAAACATAACACAAAACCACAAAACCTTGAATTGCTGAATGTTTATCTATAAAAGATCTAAGAGGCAAATATATGGGAATATATGGAAAATTTTGTTACCTGTTATTCTGAGATAAATAAGTAAATATTGAAAAAATCTTTTATAAGATTCTCTTTGGGAAAATAGAATATCGCATGATAATAATCGGGAGACATTAAAGTAGAAATACAAATACGTAGACACAAAAACCCTAGAACAAAAGATGATGCTTCGTGTGTAACGTATTAGAGAAGGAACCTTAAAAACGTCAGTGATATTCACATTAAATTGGGATGACTTGAGTTTGGTGTTACATCCAAATCCGGTTATATATAGGTTAAATTGTTGTGTGCGAATCAACAGAGAGAGAGAAAAGGGCACATAAAATAGGTGAGTCTCCTAAACATGCCTTCCTTCAACTCCTCCGGCAATCTCGCGGTGGCCGTTGCTCTTCTCTTTGCGGGCGCCTTATATTTCTATTTCTCATCAATTACGGTTTCTGATCCTATGTCCGATCTACTACACAATGTCGAAACTGTAAGTTACTTTATAATAGAATCGGAATTTGAGAGTAAATATAGGAAGATTTTAAATGTTTTGTGTTAAATAGAGATGGACAGAGTATCCTGTGGACGAGCTAGAGGCGGTCCTAGACAAGGCAGCAATGGGAAACAACAAAACGGTGATTATAGCAATGGTGAACAAAGCTTACGTGGAGGAGGTTGAAGGAGGGAGGACAATGCTGGATCTGTTTTTGGAGAGTTTTTGGGAAGGAGAGGGTACTCGGCCGCTTCTTGACCATCTGATGCTAGTGGCAGCGGATCAGACTTCCTACGATCGTTGCCTCTTCAGGAGGCTCCACTGCTACAAGATGGATACCGATGGGGTTGACTTGGAGGGAGAGAAGGTATATATGTCAAAAGATTTCATTGAGATGATGTGGCGGAGGACTCACTTGCTCCTAGACGTCCTCAGCCGCGGCTACAATCTTACTTTCACGGTTAGGTCCGTCCCTTGGTTTTGGAATGTATAACAAAACACCTAATTTGTTTCTCTATAAGTAGTGTATGTATATGTCAGGACACGGACGTGATGTGGCTAAGGAGCCCTTTTCCCCGACTAAGCTACAACGAGAGCTTGGATATGCAGATAAGCGTGGACAGTATTGGCCTGGTTGGAGGACACTTGATCAACACGGGATTCTACCACGTCAGGTCCAACAACAAGACCATCTCCCTCTTCCAGAAATGGTACGACATGAGGCTCAAGTCGACGGGCATGAAGGAACAAGATGTCCTTAAGAGTCTCCTAGACTCTGGTTTCTTTAACCAGCTTGGCCTCAACGTTGGCTTCCTCAACACTACCGAATTCAGTGGCTTCTGCCAAGACAGCCATGACATGGGCGTTGTCACCACCGTCCATGCCAACTGTTGCCGCCACATCCTTGCTAAGATCTCTGATCTAACTCTTGTTCTTCGTGACTGGAAACGCTACAAAGCCTCCCATGTCAACAGCAATTGGAGCCCCCATGTTGAGTGCGGGCGTTCATGGAGTGACACTCACTATATCCCCAAGCTCTGACCTTCTTCGTTCATATATGCCAATTAATGAGATTGCTATAGTATACACAACTTCATCATCTATTAACTGCATATGTTCTTCAGATTAATCCTAGCTAGCTAGAGGAACAATTCTCTTTTGACAAGTAATTACAAAACATCATATATGTGTGTTACAACCAGATTGTTTTTCGCTCTTCGTTACAGCTACCCAAATAATTGCTGATAATTCTACTACCTAGCTAGCTACTTGATAAAAAGAACACATAGAAGACAGAGTTTCAAATCCAATGCACAAGTTGGTGGATAAAAACCAAATGAATGATCGAGACCTCGTGCACCAAAAGCAAGAAATATCATACCATTAGACCAAATGCTATGTTGCTGATGTAAAACTTAAATACTTGATTTCTCTTCTGTTTTGAGGAAATCAATTGATGTAGCATACAAAACTGTTTTCTGTACAGCCAAAGTGAGTCATCGGATGTGAAAGAAAGGTAATTTGTGGATCCACTTTTTTTGTTTTGAAACTTCAGGCACTTGATTTCTGAAAGTCTGGATGGGGATACAATAAAAAAACAACAATACTCTCATATATTACATGTGAAAATGTTTGATGCAATCCGGTGATGAATAGTTTAGTCAACCTTTGATGAACAGTATCATCAGGCGGTTATGAACATTGTCTTTGAGAATGACATTTTGTGTAATTGAAAAAACGAGAATGATATTTATGGCTTTAATTTTTTTCCTATTTTCTTCTTACATAATTTTCGAATTATCATTGGTATGTAAATCTAATTTTAAGTCTTTTGGGTATATAAATTAACTAAAACAACAATTTCATTTTATTTTGTTACAGGAAAAAGAATTGAAAAGCAGTGATTTTCTCATATATTAGGATTTGATCTGCAGTAGCCGCATGATAATAATTTTGTGCATATACATAAAGTCTTTGACATTTATTTTAAAATTGTGCATATTTTACATATTGAAGTTTGTATTTAAAAATACTTAGTTTTATAATCAAGAAATCAGTAATATCGCTGATAAATATGACTAATTGGATTAAATTTGATATAGTCTATATATTTGAAGTGTGTAATTTGTGAATATGAATTTTAAGTAACATCATAATAACTACTGCTCTATATAACATTGTGGAGGTTAAAATGTAAGAAAGGAAAATACAGATAGTATAATAACTAAACAAAAAGACTAAACATCAGAACAATTGGAGATATTTTATAGTTCTTTTTCAAAGTATTATAATATTTACATAATTATATAGATTATTAGAATTATTAATTAGTTGGACTATTATAGATATCGTTTTTTTTTTAATTATTGTGTGAAATTTGATCATTTTAAACTACCAACGATCCCAAAGATGATGCAAGAGAAGAGTCTTTGACCAAATGTAAGAGAAAAACGTGTTTTCGATGATTGATGGATATGGAGATCAGAATTAAGAAACCCTGATGAAGCACTCAAACTCTTCACTATAGGATGAAGGATTCCGTATAGAACCCAATTACATATGTAACCTTTCTTGGAGCTCTCTCGGCTTACAACTACATATGATTAGTGGGTACCTAAAGCATGGATTGATAAAGTAAATATTTATAAGATTCTCTAATCTCTATAGCAAATATAATAATATGTTGGCGTGATGATAATCGTGAGACTAAAGTAGGAAACAAAAACCCTAGAACAAAAGATGATTCATGTGTGACGTATTCGAGAAGGAACCTTAAAAACGTTTGTGATATTCACATTAAACTGGTGTTATACATCCAAATCCGGTAATATAAATATAGTGTTGAATTGTTGTGTGAATCAAAAGAGAGAAAATAGGGCACATGAAATAGTTGTGAGTATATCCTAATAATCCGAACAAAAACCAAAAACATATGACTTCCTACAATAACTCCTCCGGCAGTCTCGCCCTGGCCGTTGCTCTTCTATTTGCCGGCGCCTTATATATCTACTTCTCATCACGTTCAGCTTCTGATCCCATCTCCGGTCTCCTACAAAATGTCAACACTGTAAGTTGATTCATATAATATATATGGAATTCTAGAGTACAAATAAAGGAAGATTTGAAATATATTTTGAAATGGTACGTGACAGAGATTGATACAGTATCCGGTGGACGAGCTAGAGACGGTGCTGGACAAGGCGTCGACAGGGAACAACAAGACGGTGATAATAGCAATGGTGAACAAAGCTTACGTGGAGGAGGATGGAGGAGGGAGGACGATGCTGGATCTGTTTTTGGAGAGTTTTTGGGAAGGAGAGGGGACACGCCCGCTTCTTAACCATCTGATGGTGGTTGCAGCGGATCAGACGGCCTACGATCGCTGCCTCTTCAGGAGGCTCCATTGCTACAAGATGGATACGGAAGGGGTTGACTTGGAGGGAGAGAAAGTATACATGTCAAAAGATTTCATAGAGATGATGTGGAGGAGGACTCGCTTGCTCCTAGACGTCCTCAGCCGCGGCTACCATATTATTTTCACGGTTAGGTCCGTCCCTTGATTTTGTAACATATATAACAAAACACTTAATTTGTTGCTCAAACAAGTAGTGTATATACAATGTTAGGATACGGACGTGATGTGGCTAAGGAGTCCCTTGTCCCGGCTAAACGTGAGCTTGGATATGCATATAAGCGTGGACAGAAATAACGTGAGAGGACAATTGATCAACACGGGATTCTACCATGCCCGGTCCAACAACAAGACCATCTCCCTCTTCCAGAAATGGTACGACATGAGGCTCAAGTCTTTGGGCATGAAGGAACAAGACGTCCTCAAGAATCTCCTAGACTCTGGCTTCTTTAACCAGCTTGGTCTCAACGTTGGCTTCCTCAGTACGGCCGAATTCAGCGGTTTCTGCCAAGACAGCCCTGACATGGGGGCTGTCACAACCGTCCACGCCAACTGTTGCGTCCACATCCCTGCTAAGATCTCTGATCTCAGTCTTGCTCTTCGTGACTGGAAACGCTACAAAGCCTCCCGTGTCAACAGCAGGTGGAGCCCCCATGTTGAGTGCAGGCGTTCATGGAAGGACGTTCATTATGTCCCCAAGCTCTGACTTTCTTCGTTCATATAAGCAAATTAATGAGATTGCTATATAGTATACACAATTACATCATTTATAAGTGCATATCTTCTTTTGATTAATCCTCTAGCTAGCTAGATGAGCAATTCTCTTTTAACAAGTAATTACAAAACATCTTATATGTGTGTTACAAGCTATATTCTCGTTTTTTATTTTTTCTTTTAATAATATAGAGATTAATTTACTATGTTAGACAAATATGTTTTTGTTACAATGATTGTAGAAAAAACTACTTGGCTAATCTAATTCCGAAAGAGAGGAGGGCAAAATGGAAAGAAATTGAGAATGATCTCAATTAAGGTAGAAGAGACATTTATATCATTTCTTACCTAATGGCATATCATGTAAGTAACTAAAAGTTTTGTTAATTTTGATATGTAGTAAATATATATGTACGTTTATTGGATTCATATTAATTCCCTTAGGTAAACAGAATGTTACGTGAACGATTGAAAATCTCACAGAGTAAAAACACAAAAACCCTAATTACATGACGATTCTTATGTGATATATTCGTGAAGGAAGGAACCTTAAAAACGTTAGTGGATTTTCTATATACATTATTCACATATATCCATCGTTTATATAAATAAATAAATAGGTTAATTGTTTAGTACAAAATCACGAGAGAGAGAAATAAAAAAGGCGTGAGTCTCCTAACTAGCTCCTAATAATGCGATAAACCAAAAACATGCCACTTTGCAATAATTTCTCCGGCAATCTCGTCGTCGCCGTTGCTCTCTTCTTTGCCGGCGCCCTATATATCTTCAACTACCAAAACTATGTCAACACTCTGGTAAGTAAATTCATAATATATTGAAATTAGTGTAGAGTAAATATATATATAGGAAGAATTCAAATATATGAAGTGGTAACAGAGAACAACACAGTATCCGGTAGATGAGCTAGAGGCGGCCTTGTATACGGCAGCCGCCGGAAACAACAAGACGGTGATAATAACGATGGTGAACAAAGCGTACGTGAAGGAGGTTGGAAGAGGGAGTACGATGCTTGATCTGTTTTTGGAGAGTTTTTGGGAAGGAGAAGGGACTCTACCACTTTTGGACCATCTAATGGTGGTGGCAGTGGATCAAACGGCCTATGATCGCTGCCGTTTCAAGAGGCTTCACTGCTACAAGATGGAGACTGAAGATGGGGTTGACTTAGAGGGAGAGAAAGTATTCATGTCAAAAGATTTCATTGAGATGATGTGGAGAAGGACTCGCTTGATCCTAGACGTTCTTCGTCGTGGCTACAATGTTATTTTCACGGTTAGTTCCCTCAGATTTTGGAACATATAACAATATAAAACATTTTAGATTGTTGCTCAATTAGTATATTATATGTACAATGTCATCAGGACACGGACGTGATGTGGCTAAGGAGTCCATTGTCTCGGTTAAACATGAGCTTGGATATGCAAATAAGCGTGGACAGAATTAACGTGGGAGGACAGTTGATCAACACGGGATTCTACCACGTCCGGTCTAACAACAAGACCATCTCACTCTTCCAAAAATGGTACGACATGAGGCTAAACTCGACGGGGATGAAGGAACAAGACGTTCTCAAGAATCTCCTAGACTCCGGCTTCTTCAACCAGTTAGGTCTCAACGTTGGCTTCCTTAGTACCACCGAATTCAGCGGTTTTTGCCAAGACAGTCCTCACATGGGCGTTGTCACTACCGTCCATGCTAACTGCTGCCTCCACATCCCTGCCAAAGTCTTTGATCTCACTCGTGTTCTTCGTGATTGGAAACGCTACAAAGCGTCACATGTCAACAGCAAATGGAGCCCTCATCTTAAGTGTTCGCGTTCATGGAATGACACTCACTATATCCCTAGGCTCTGACCCTCTTCGTTTACAATACGCAAAATTAATGTGATTGCTAAACTACCATTAAGGGTAACACATGACATATGCCTCAACCTTAAAACATAACTATATCAACTATATCAAACGCTGTCGTTTTATCAAATACATCAAACGCTGTCGTTTTATCAAATACATCAAACGCTGTCGTTTGACCGACTTCTCTCTCTCTCGTTCTTTGCATTTTGGAAAGTTCGAAACAGAGCCTCTGTAAATTACGCGTAAAGTTTCAATCTTTATTCACACAATTCACACAGCTAATGTAAGCATGAGAATCTTCAGATTCACGTCAATCTCACCGCGGATTTTGCCGTCGAATCATTACTCAACATTCCCGTTGAAACAAAACGTGTCTTCTCTCTCACCGGCGAAATACATTGCGGGAGCTTTACAAGAACATATCAATTCTCCGGCCCCAAAAGCTGGTAAGAAGATACACGCAGATATCATCAAAACTGGGTTTCAACCAGATTTGAATATATCCATCAAACTACTCATTCTTCATTTAAAATGCGGTTGCTTGAGTTATGCACGCCAAGTGTTCGACGAATTACCCAAGCCAACATTATCGGCTTACAACTACATGATTAGTGGGTACTTGAAGCATGGATTGGTAAAGGAATTACTTCTTCTAGTTCAACGGATGTCATACTCTGGGGAAAAGGCAGATGGGTACACGCTTTCCATGGTTCTAAAGGCTTCTAATAGTCGTGGCTCGACTATGATACTGCCGCGTAGCTTATGTAGGTTGGTCCATGCCCGGATTATAAAATGTGATGTTGAGCTAGATGATGTGTTGATTACTGCACTTGTTGATACTTATGTGAAGAGTGGGAAGTTGGAGTCTGCAAGGACTGTGTTTGAAACAATGAAAGATGAGAATGTTGTGTGTTGTACATCAATGATCTCAGGTTACATGAATCAAGGTTTTGTAGAGGATGCGGAAGAGATTTTCAATACTACCAAAGTGAAGGATATTGTAGTTTACAATGCTATGGTGGAAGGTTTCAGCAGATCAGGTGAAACTGCTAAGAGATCAGTTGACATGTATATTTCGATGCAACGAGCTGGTTTCCATCCGAATATTTCAACTTTCGCTAGCGTGATTGGAGCGTGTTCGGTTTTGACGTCCCATGAAGTTGGTCAGCAAGTGCACGCTCAGATTATGAAGAGTGGAGTTTACACGCATATCAAAATGGGGAGCTCTTTGTTAGACATGTATGCCAAATGCGGAGGGATCAATGATGCAAGAAGAGTCTTTGACCAAATGCAAGAGAAAAACGTATTTTCGTGGACTTCGATGATTGATGGATATGGAAAGAATGGAAACCCTGAGGAAGCACTCGAACTCTTCACTAGGATGAAGGAATTCCGTATAGAACCCAATTATGTAACCTTTCTTGGTGCTCTCTCTGCTTGTTCACATTCTGGTTTAGTCGATAAAGGTTATGAGATCTTTGAGAGCATGCAGAGAGATTATTCCATGAAACCAAAGATGGAACACTATGCTTGCATAGTTGATCTCATGGGACGAGCTGGAGATTTGAATAAAGCTTTCGAATTTGCTAGGGCGATGCCGGAAAGGCCTGACTCAGATATTTGGGCAGCTCTTCTCAGTTCTTGTAATTTGCATGGTAATGTTGAACTCGCAAGCATAGCTGCGAGTGAGCTTTTCAAACTGAATGCTGATAAAAGACCTGGAGCTTATTTAGCTTTATCCAATGTCTACGCTTCTAATGATAAATGGGACAATGTGAGCAAGATCCGAGAAGTGATGAAAAGAAGAAGGATATCTAAAACTATTGGTCGTAGTTGGACCAGCGAAGATTGATTGGAGGTACTTAAATAAGAGTCTCATACTTATCAGGCTTTTTGAGTTTGGTCCATTCATAGAAGATTGATTGGAGATGATACTTTTTGCCTCGAGAGTGTTTGACAGAAGCGATAACTGTGAAACATACAGTAAGGCTTCTCTTAATTCACGCTCTTCAAATCAAATACACTGAGCTCCAAAACATTTGTTCAGTGACGAAATCGAAATTGTACAAATGGTTGATGATTTTGTGTTTGTGTTTTATTGTGCATCTATGGAGGTCGTTTTGTCGGTGATCAAGACAGGGCAAATTCACCTTTGTGGAACTTATCCATGGCCTCTTTAAACTCAGGCATTGCAGATTCGCGCAGATTTACCAAAACCTTAAACCCACTGTCTTTCTTGCTTCCAGCTGCAGCATCAGTAGAATATGGCAAGAAAAAACATGGTTCCATGCTTCCAAGCAACTTGTTTGATAGTGGCAAAACCGTCACAGGTCCTCCCCATCCAAAATCAATCGTGGAATGCCCCAAGTATCGCCAGTCCGTGAATCCGGTCACTCCTGTGTTACACAATCCCAACGAGAAAACCAAAAATGCATGAAACTTTGACTTTGGTATTCCATCGGTTCCCAAAACAAATCCTTAATATATATAGTTTACCTGTACCGGCATTGATTCCATCTTTGTGATGCAGCTCTTGGAAGTCGATAAAGGAGCGTACATATTCATCACTCGTATTGGATTTGCTCTGTTTTATGAGCTCTGCAGTTTTCCAGATTGGTTGCTCAATGAGTTCTCCAGCTTTGATCTGAGCATACATTGGCACACATCCATTTCCCCAGTAGCCTTTAGGCAAAGGTGGATTCATCAATCTCCTTATATTTATCGAATACACAAATTTCACATTCTCCTTTTCCTCAGTCTTTGCAGCTCTTACCCTGAATTTCGATATTTTATTGTTTCAGATCAAACACATTTCAAAAAATTTGATTGAATCAAACATAGTGAAGAAGAGGTTACTTACTTTGCACGCCAAATGTAAGCACCAAGAGCTTCGAATGTGGTGAAATTCAGACCCGATTTCTCGAGTAATTGAGCCTTCAATTGATCCAAAGAATCGTCGGTCACAAAGAAGCAGTCTCTTTTGACGTCTCCAATGGCTTGTCCATATGGATCAAAGTCCTTATCCAGGCTCAAGAAGTCACGAACTGGAGCTCCAACCCAAGGCTTCTCCCTTGGACCAAGTAAACGTTCTCTGTCCCAAACCGGTTCGATCGAAATCTTTGTCGCTCCGCGAGCTAATTCCGCCATAGCGTTGAAGAACAGACTCGCACCTAACCCATCGCAGATCGCATGATGAATCGATGCACCTAGAACCCAACCACCACACTGAAACATAGTGACCTGGAGGATACAAGGATTGACCATTCCTTCCTCCCGGGTCGGATCCGGTACCAATCTCTCGACGAAACCTGGATCGGGTCCATCCAAATACCCGACTGACTCAAGCGTACAGTTCACTGTAGCGTTGACTAAAGGCACGCTTTGACCAGCGGAGCAGAGTAGTTCAAATCGGTTATCGGAGGCAGAGCGACGGAGAGAGCCAGCAAGAGGGTAGTAGTGAACGAGAGCGGTGGCAAGAGAGGCGGATACGACGGCAGAGGGGCTTTCTCCGGCGACGGTGGAAGAGGAGGAGGAGTAGACGCGGAGGTAACGGAAGCTGACGTGGAGGTTGTTATCATTGTCGAGATGGGAAAGAGAGAGAGTTTGGTCGTTGGAGAGTGGTTGGTGAGAAGGTTGAACCAGGGCTATATCGGTAATTTCAAGTGTCGCCATACCTTAATAATAAGAATGGTATGGGTCTTTGTTACTTCCAAAATAAGTTTTGGGGTCCATATTTATAAGAGAAGCAAAATCAATGCCTTGAGGGGACACAGCTCACGAGAGTAGGCTTCACCAACTACCAAACGGTCAAGTCCCATGTCCAAATTTCTCACCTACAACAGTTTCAAACAAAATCATTTTAGTCTTTTTGTTATTCATACCATACTTCATACTTGTCTTCACTGTTTTTATGATCGAGTTTTGTATGAGTCTTTTCAAAATTCAATCATGCTTCTTGTCTTCAGTCTTCACTGTTTTTCTCCTCCACAAGATTAGTATTTTTTTTTCTTTTTTTGTGCGTAAGATAGAGTTGTGGTCGAAAATTGTAAGAAAAAGAATCTAGCGTCAATAATACAATTGGTGGAAAGACCAATTTTGAATCTGATTAGGGAAAAATGTTGACTAGTGAACAAAAATTTCTTGGTAAGAAACTATAATTTTTTTTTTTCAAAATTATAAATTAGAAGTCGAGAGCTATTGGAAGTCGGTGGAACTAAATGGTTGATTGGTTCATTAGTAAAACACACGTGGTGCCACTACACTTTTTTAATAGTTACTTGACTGGTGCTGTTTGCAAAGTTATTATGATTGATGATTATTTTTGAAAGAAAATTGGAATATAAATTCGGTTAGGTCAGTATTGTCATGTATTTGTTAAACCACTGTATATTATACTCCTAGCTTAGTTTAATTTATGAGATTTAAGTGGAATTCATACTAATCAAATGTGAGATTTCTTGAAAATTGTAGTGGAATTTCTTCAAGGTCGAATAGGATTATTAAAGAGATACTATAAAGGAGCAATTGGTGCCGACAAAAAAAAATAAAAATAAAGGAGCAGTTGGAATGGTCAGCTAGAATTTCATACTCCCTCCGTCTTTTTTTACTTGATGTTTAGCAGAATACATACAAATTAAAAAAAAAAAAAATTTGTTTATTTCTAAATTAAAATATCATTTATTATTTAATCAACTACAATCTAAAAAATAAAAATCATCAAAATCAATAAAAATATAACTAATTCTGCATTAAAAGTTTAAAACATCATTTATTAAAGAATAAAAATATAAAGCTTAAAACATCATTTATAAAAGAATTTAGAAAGTAGTACTAATATAATCGTTTTTTAAAGTGAGCCAAAATAGATGACTTTGACACACCAACCAAAAGCCTAAAAAGTGGAACATGTAGGCTTTCAAGGCACCGCGGACAAGATATTGTTAATCGCAACGTCATTATTATTGATTTCGATTCGTCCATCTGTGGAATAATACGAATATCATTATTAGAGTATTTACTAATCAAATATAAAATTATGTAGACTATAACGAATCATTTTTTTCTTCTTCCAAATAGGTAAATACTCTAAGAAAGATATTCATATTATTCCAAAATGAATGATAGCTATATTTGATTTCTATAATAAGATTCCACATAAAAACTGACTCCATAAAGATATAGATCACGCAGAGTCGCAGACTATCGCGTGCGTCACACTACTCACACATCTCCATAATCAATTCTTTCTTTTTCGCTCGTCTTGTAATGGATTAGAATATAGGTAAAGAATCCATTTATATGATTATAAAATGGTAAGGAATTTGCGAAAACCCAAAAGAAAAAAGCATTGAAGGAATATTTCGTAATCCCTTATTATTTTCACGATTTCTATCATCGAAGAATCCAATTTTTTGATGGAGTCTCCAACTTGTCTGACATTTCTGAAGTTACTTCGTTTTCAACCAATAAGCAAAATTTCTTTTTGGAAAATAACAAATAACCAAATTTTATAATTTCTCTCTTTCTTACTGGCATAATAAATGAAATCCAATAATGGCCTCATCTCTTGCATTATTCAGTGATCCAAAAAGACTTTAAAAATTGAGTGACAAAGACGAACGAAGACCACGATTAGCTCTTCCCATGGCTTCTTCACTGAAGAAGCTTATCTCAAGCTTTCTACTTGTCTTATACTCCACCACCATCATTGTTGCTTCATCAGAATCTCGATGTAGGCGTTTTAAATCGATCATCAGCTTTGGTGATTCCATCGCAGACACCGGAAATTATCTCCATCTCTCTGATGTCAATCACCTTCCTCAATCCGCCTTTCTTCCTTATGGCGAAAGCTTCTTCCATCCTCCCTCCGGTCGTGCCTCTAATGGCCGTCTCATCATCGACTTCATTGGTAGCTATTTTTTCATCTCTATAGGCAAAACCACCTGTTATCATTTGCTCTAAGTCTTTCTTACGTGAACAGCAAGTTATACTTCTTCCTGATCTTTTTTTCTTATGTTGTCTTACTATTTGAACAGCCGAATTCTTGGGACTACCATACGTACCGCCTTACTTTGGATCCCAAAACGTTAGCTTCGAACAAGGGATCAATTTTGCGGTGTATGGAGCAACCGCATTGGACCGAGCGTTTCTTTTGGGAAAAGGAATTGAATCTGATTTCACCAATGTTAGTTTAAGTGTTCAGCTTGACACCTTCAAGCAGATTTTGCCTAACTTATGCGCCTCGTCTACTCGTGGTTAGAAACTTAGCCTTGTCTTGTTTTGTTTTTTAACAGAAACGTGCCCTTGTTCTTTTCTATGTCTATGGACTATGATGATGAGTCTAGCTAGCTTGGTTCTAACAGGGTTTATTTCGTTTCTTGTCTAGATTGCAAAGAGATGCTTGGAGACTCGCTGATACTCATGGGAGAGATTGGAGGAAACGACTATAATTACCCATTTTTTGAAGGAAAAAGTATCAATGAAATCAAAGAGCTTGTTCCTCTAATCGTCAAAGCTATTTCTTCTGCTATTGTGGTAACAAATCTTAACATTGCCCTCCAGTCACAATAATAATCACATTATATTTTGTGTTTTATATTTTAAAAAATTAACACAAAACTACAGGATTTGATTGATTTAGGGGGCAAAACATTTTTGGTACCCGGAGGCTTCCCAACAGGATGTTCTGCGGCGTATCTTACTCTATTTCAGACCGTGGCAGAAAAAGACCAGGACCCTTTAACAGGTTGTTACCCATTGCTCAACGAATTTGGCGAGCACCACAACGAACAGCTAAAGACAGAACTCAAGCGACTCCAAAAATTCTATCCTCATGTCAACATCATTTACGCTGACTACCACAACTCCTTATACCGGTTTTATCAAGAACCAGCTAAATACGGTCCGTGAAATTTCAAACTCTGTCGTTGACCCTCACGGATTAATTCATTAACAGATATTTTGTTTGTCTTTTTCAATAGGGTTTAAGAACAAACCTTTAGCTGCTTGCTGTGGAGTCGGAGGTAAATACAACTTCACTATTGGTAAGGAGTGTGGATACGAAGGAGTTAACTATTGTCAAAATCCTTCTGAGTATGTGAACTGGGATGGTTATCATTTAACCGAAGCCGCCTACCAGAAGATGACTGAGGGTATACTCAACGGTCCCTATGCAACTCCTGCTTTCGACTGGTCCTGCCTTGGCTCTGGTACAGTGGATACATAAAGGGTATTCTTTCAGCAGTAAGAATTCATTCGTTGTAAAAAATCAAAGAGGAAGAAAATTATGTGATGATGATGATGATGATGATGATTAACAAAAACATTGCTTGTACGGCAAGACTTGACTAATGACAAAACTTCCGAGGATATATGGCTATATGCATATATCTTATCACTGAAAAATACCACACGCAAATAGAAAATCCTATATATACGGTTCGTAGCACTAGTTGCACTCTAGTTACAATGTTGAGAAAATCTGGAAGTACGTATAATTTTAAGACCATTCTAAGTTTATAAACAGTTCCCTGGAAGATGTTGGAGAAGTTTTGGATGAGTTGAGTGGGACAAACGACAGCTAAGGATTTAAATAATTTCATAACATCCATTGAACTGAAAGATTAAGAACATAATATACTATTTGGGACAACTTACAATGGATGGATATAACAGATGAGAACAAGTGAGGTTCATTGATTACACATTTTGGTCATTTAATTTTGAAAAGGTTCAAAATTCTAAAGTCTTGCTATTTAGAGCCAGGGTTCCTCCGGGGTCACAACCAGAGACCTATTATATAAAAAAGAAAATTATTTAAAATTTCTTATTTGGATTACACTAAATTAAAAGTGATTAAGACGAGAGACTAGCCCATTTGTATCCATGCATAAACTT
>Ga0041059_1000225_pt1 | contig 37653 bp, 41 predicted proteins | sample AraColnosormetaG_FD_56232 | JGI IMG/M metagenome (GOLD analysis project Ga0041059, IMG submission 56232) | Arabidopsis roots microbial communities from North Carolina, USA - Col MF nosort | ecosystem: Host-associated > Plants > Roots > Unclassified | place: USA: North Carolina | collected...
TTTTTTTTTTTGGGGGCAAACAAGACCTTGGACTTTATAATAGTTATTACTTCTTTGTTTACTATAGTTCTTTTTTTCGTAAATGGAAATTTATTAGTAATATATTTCACCTATTAAAAAATTGTTTACTTGATTAATAGGAATTTTTTTTACAAAAATATATAACACAAACATCGAGAAGCCTAAACATATACATATCTTGATAATTTAATCTGCAATAATTTCTAAAATCTAATGATATACTATATATAATATTATTAGTATGTTTTACATCAGAATTTTTTGTCTTACTTAGTAGAACAAAATTTAGATAAAAGAACACTTACGTAAAAAAAACATAATACTAGTCCTTTTGCATCAATATCATCAAATATATTATATAAATGATCGAAATATTATATAAACAATCAATAAAAACAAACCTAGTCATATGAAAATATTACATTATAAAAAAAAAGTTATTTTTTATGTCAAAAAAATCATTCACTTCGTAATAGTCAAACAAAAATGACATCTGTTAAAAAGATAAAAAAAATGACACCTGTAACATGTTTTAAAAGTTACTTTCATTCGTTAGAAATTATTTTATCTTTTACTTCATTTTTTTTTGGTCTTTATTCCCAGAAAAAAAAAATATTTATACAGAAAGACAGCGTCTCCGCGACGGTTGAAATCCCTAGCCACCACTCTCTGTCTGATTCTCCCCTCCCCGCCAAAACATGATAACTGGCGATTCAATCGACGGTATGGATTTCATCAGCTCTCTACCTGACGAGATTCTCCACCATATCCTCTCCTCTGTTCCGACCAAATCCGCGATCAGAACCTCTCTCTTGTCCAAACGGTGGAGATATGTTTGGTCCGAGACACCTTCTCTCTCCATTGATTGCCGTAGAGCCGATCCTAATTCGATCGATAAAACTCTATCTTTCTTCTCCGCTCCCAAAATCACAAGCTTTCATCTTCATACAACCTTACTCAACAGGATTGATTCTGTTAATGGCTGCATCGAATTCGCCATTTCTCACAACGCAGAGAAGCTTTCACTGGAGTCTCGTGATTATCGTGTCAGAAATTACAAGTTTCCTGATTTCTTCTACACCAATTCATCTGTGAAGCAACTCTTTGTCGACTCTGGATCTGTTCATTTGATTCCCAGATGCACTGTCTCTTGGACTTCTCTAAAGAACTTGTCTTTGAGCAATTGCACACTTTCTGATGAATCATTTCTTAAGATTCTTTCTGGTTCTCCACTTCTGGAAAGCTTGGAGTTGTTGTATTGTGCTGAATATATGTGTCTTGATCTGAGTCAATCACAGCATCTAAGAAGATTGGAGATTGACCGTAGCGATTGGTTTATGGGGCCAACGAAGATTGTGGCACCGCATCTCCATTGTTTGAGATTGAGACACTCGAGATTACCATGTAGTTTAGTTGATGTCTCTTCTTTAACCGAAGCTGACTTGAACATTTACTTTGGCGATCTTAAAACTGTTACCGCTGGTTTTCTTCAACACAATGTGGTCAAGATGCTACAAATGTTGCAGAATGTAGAGAAGCTTACTATTGGGGGTACCTTTCTTCAGGTTCGTTAGCCATTTTTCTGCCTTCTCTAACACATAGAAATCTGTATGTTGTAGAATCACATAGCATGCTCTTTTAGAATCAGTTGGTTTTGCATAGGCAGATATTGGTTGATCAGGCTTTGATACTCAGATTCATGATTACCTACTAAGTATTTGGTCAATGGCTCTTGTCTTGTTGTGCTTTGGTTATTTATTTTGCTGAGGTTTGTGTTTGGTATGTTGAACTATATTTGCATTGCCTTTCAGATGTTATCTCTTGCCGCGCTCTGTGGTGTACCTTTTCCGACGCTCAAGGTCAAAACTTTGACTCTCGAAACGATGATTATTCGGTCTGTTATTCCTGGTATAACAAAGCTACTACGGTACACACCTGGATTACGGAAGCTAACAATTCACACTGTGAAATGCAGCAGCATATCGGTCGGTATCTTTACCATGAAACCTCTTTTACTCTCCTTCACATATATGATCATAGTAACTATGACAAAATAGTGTTTATCCAAGAACCATGATGAAGTTTTTTGACACTCTTTTTGTATACAAGTTATTAGTTTGCATGATGAAATCCATTTTTCTGTTTGACAGGAATTGCATCTCAATGACTACTTGCGTAAACATAGCTTGAATCAGCGTCAATGCTGGAGATCAAAAGACTCGGTCTTCCCGGGCTCTCTTGAGACCATTTCGATGTTGGCGAGTAAACACGCAGAGTCCAATCTCGTGGCTTTGTTCATGGAACGTCTACTGAAAAGTACAAAAAGTCTAGAAACCATGGTTGTACTCTTGGTAGATTACCTTGATGCATTGGGTTTTGAAGAACTTCTTGCAATGGCTACAACACTTTCTCACAACAATGATGTCTCTGTTTTGATCAAACGAAGCTATATAAAGTATGTATCCAACACTTTCCCTCAACGATAGTGTCTCGATTGATCAAAAGCAAATGCCATTGTTAAATATGTATCATTAGATTTTCGACCTTGTATACTGAATCTGTAAATCAGATTAGTTGTATTTCTAACTTTCAATGAAATTTCTGTAGCTTTTTGTTTTGTTTCGTGTCACTTCTTCAAATCCGATCCAACTTGAAGTGATGTTTTATCGACGATCGAATTTATCAATTTGATATCCATCAAGAACTAACTAGAGATTTACGGACGATTGGTAACGACGGTTACTGGGAGTAGAGATTAGAAAAGTAACTACCATTACCAATCAGTCGAGTGAAAAATTACATTTAATGTCAATGGAGCGAATAATAATTAAGAAGATTTTTAATCTAACCTTAATGAAAAAGAGATTCTAAAGCCATGACTTTTTGAAAAATGAAAGAAATTAAAATGGCTATAAAAGATAGTGACTTTAGAAACTCTAAAATAAAAAATAAGTAAAAGTCTTGATTGGCAAAATTTTAGCTTTTAAATTTTAATACCTCTAAAAAAAGAAAGTAAAAGTCTTTAAATTCTCTACCAATCACCCCCAAATTTGTTTAGATTTATATCAAAATCTACAAAACAGTTTAGACTTTTTAATTGTTGACAAAAAAAGTTTACTTTTTAATACTAACAAATAGTCATAAATTTAAATCCTAAAATTAAATTTAATACTAAAAAAGTTTAGACTTTTGATATTCACTATCTTCTTATACTTTTGTGTCAAATTTTTGTTAAATTTTATCTAAATCCGAGCTCCATGGTGTTCTTTTACCGACGCTCAAAGTCAAAAATTTTGACCATTATGCGACCTGTGGTTCCTGGTAACAATTTACACAATGCAGTTCAGCACCGTACTGGTATCTTTCACTATCCTTCATATATTAATATTAGACAATGCATTTGTTCTTCCCTTTCTTTGGTTGAGATATCTTTAAAATCTTATTCTGGTTTGCAGGATAAATGTGACAGCTTCTTCCGGATCAAGGTTGGAGATCAATGGATGTGGCCTTTCCGACCTCGTGGGATTCTAAAGTTCCTGAGCCGGAACTCATGGTTTTGTTCATGGAACACTTTTGCTGGCAAACACAATTACATTAGAGACATTGGTTGTACGGTTGGGAAGTTTTCATAGATCAAGATTTGAATAGCAGTTTCAAATCGCTCTAACGCTTTCTCACAACAACGAGGTCTCAATTCTGCTCAAGTGAAGCAGTGTTAAAATCATGTAACCATCGGTTTTGGGTGTAGGATCCATCTGTATACTAGTGGGGAAATTGCTTCAGCTTCACCGAATTTAAGCTCTATTAGTGAGTATATTGGTCCTCACATACTATCCTGCTCAGTATGTCTTCTTGTGTCCTCGTTATTATTTCTTTTGATGAGGTCAAGCCTGATTTTTAAGTCCATCACTTTTAAAGAACCCTAACCCTAAAAAATACTTGTATTTGATAATTTTTCAAGAAAATTATGAAAACTTGAAAATAGTTAGCTATTTTAATTTTCCTTGATTTTAATTTTTTTCTTCTAATTATTCCACTGATAAATACTACTATAAATCAATAATCAGCCCCACGACACATATTGCAACACACAGTATTTTTTTTTAAATCTGATTGGCCATGGAAGAGGAAGACCACGCCACCTTTGCTGTAGGAAACCCTAGCCACCGTTTTGATCGTCCTCTAATCAGACGATCAAGTGATTCAATCAGCAATCTACCCGACGAAATTCTTCACCATATCCTCTCCTTTATTCCCGAGACCAATTTAGTGATCAGAACCTCGGTCTTGTCGAAACGATGGAGACATGTATGGTCCAAGACACCTCATCTCTCCTTTGAATGGCTTATGGTTTCCCCTAAATTGATAAACAAAACCCTAGCCAGCTACACGGCTTCCAAAATCACGAGTTTCCATCTCTGTACCAGTTACAGCTACGAGGCTGGCCATGTTCATAGCTCGATCGAGTTTGCAATGTCTCACAACGTGGATAATCTTTCTCTGGCGTTCAGTAGTTTTCCACCGTGTAACAAGTTTCCTGATTTCTTCTACACCAGCTCTTCTCTAAAGCGAGTCGAGTTGAGATCTGCTAGTTTGACTCCCAGTTGCATTGTGTCTTGGACCTCACTAAGGGACTTGTCTTTGACCCGGTGTAATCTCTCGGATAAATCCTTTCTTAAGATTCTGTCTGGTTGTCCAATCCTCGAAAGCTTGAGTTTGAAGTTTTGTGAGTCACTCAAGTATCTTGATCTGAGTAAATCACTGCGCTTGACAAGATTGGAGATAGAACGCAGATCCTGTTTTCGAGAACCAATGCAGTCTATGCAGATCGTGGCGCCACATATTCATTATTTGAGATTGAGAGACTCTGAGGCACACTGCACTTTCCTGGTATAGCAAGGCTACTGCAAAACTCACCTGGATTAAAGAAGTTAACAGTTTACACAATTGAAATGTGCAGCACGTTACTGGTATGGTTACTGTGAACCTCTTCAATTACCTTTCATATATAACCCAAAACAAATAAGCATGGCCTTGCGTTTCTTTTGGTAATCTATACATGAGCGATATGTTGTTTTCTGTTTTGCAGTGGGATTGTGTCAACAGCTACTTGAAGAAACAACGTTGGAGATTGAAAGATGAGATCTTTCCAACCTCGCAGGAGTATGAAGTTGTAAAGCCGAAAGTCATGGCTTCGTTCATGGAACTTTTGCTGGCAAACACAAATACGTTAGAGACTTTGGTTGTACAGTTGGGAAGTTGCATTGCTAGATCAAGATTTAAAGAGCTGTTTCAGATCGCACTCACGCTTTCTCACGACAAAAAGGTCTCAATTATGCTCACGCAAACACTTTAGCTTTGAATGTTTCCAGCAGATTCATCCCCTTGTGGAAGTTACCTTTTTCTTCACCATTCATTTATTTTTTATTTTTAGTATGTAGTTGTGCGGACAAATAATTGCAAATCGTTTTTCGAAAGTTTTTTTTTTTGGTCCGCAACTAATTGCTATCCCAAAATCAGTTTACCATTTCTTAGAGAATCTTTCAAAAAATTTAAGAACCCAAAACCTCAACTTTAGACATTTTTCTCATATCCGATTAACCATGGAAAGTGGATCGCTGAGAGGGAAATTATATTGCTTCAGCTTCACCGAATATATGGTCCTCACATACTAAACTATCCTGCTAAGTATGTCTTCTCGTGCTTTGGTTATTTCTTTTGATGAGGTCAAGCCTCATTTTTCAGTCGATCACTCCTTTAGAAACCCTAATTAACCCTAAAAGAATACTCGTATTTGATAAATTTTCAATAAAATTATGGAACCCTAAAAATTATTTGATAACTTGAAAATAGTTAGCTATTTTGATTTTCCTTAAAAATAGTTTTTCTTCTTGTAAATTATTCCACTGATAATTAATAATTAATTATTATTGATTGATTTTTTTCTTCTTCTAATTTTTGTTCTTCTACAAATCAATAATTTATCCCACTGCCAAGCATTTTGCCCCTTCTTCTTCTTTGCACACATAAAAACGCGACAACTTCTCTTGAGCGTGTCGACTCTTCTTCTTCTCCTTCTTCGATTTCGTCTGCACCTTCTCCTTTTTACTTTCTTCTTCCCATATGCTTGATTCTTTGTGAAGGGTTAATCAAAGATGAGATTCAAACAACCTAGCCGTCGAGATCGTCCCGTCATGTTTAAACGATCAAAAAATGTTTCAGTCGATGTTGGTGTAGACTCAATCAGCGATCTACCCGACGCTGTTCTCCAACATATCTTCTCCTATATTCCGACAGAGTTGGCGATCAGAACCTCTGTCTTGTCCAAACGATGGAGACATGTATGGTCCGAGACACCTCATCTCTCCTTTGAATGGCTCAAGGTTTCCCCTAAATTGATAAACAAAACCCTAGCCAGCTACACGGCTTCCAAGATCAAGAGTTTTCATCTCTGTACCCGTTACAGCTACGAGGCAGACACTCACCATGTTAACAGCTCGATCGAGTTTGCAATGTCTCACAACGTGGATGATCTTTCTCTGGCGTTCCGTAGATGTTCACCGTTTTACAATTTTGATGATTGCTTCTACACCAACTCCTCTCTAAAGCGAGTCGAGTTGAGATATGTTGATTTGATGCCCAGGTGCATGGTGTCTTGGACATCACTAAAGAACCTGTCTTTGACCGATTGTACAATGTCTGATGAATCCTTTCTTGAGATTCTGTCTGGTTGTCCAATCCTGGAAAGCTTGAGTTTGAAGTTTTGTATGTCACTCAAGTATCTTAATCTGAGTAAATCGCTGCGCTTGACAAGATTGGAGATAGAACGCATATCCTATATTCGAGCACCAATGCTGTCTATGCAGATCGTGGCGCCATATATCCATTATTTGAGATTGAGAGACTCTGAGGCACACTGCACTTTCGTTGATGTCTCTTCTTTAACAGAAGCTAATGTCGACGTTAGCACTTTCCATCCTAGAACCTGTTATCATGATTTTGACCCCTTAGACCCTCATGATCTTCTAGTCATGGTGCAAACAATGCTAAAAACGTTTCAGAAAGTAGAGAAGCTTACTTTGGGGGTTAATTTACTTCAGGTAATGTTACCATTCTTTCATTCTTTAAACACTTAGTGCCTATAAATCTCAATGTTGCAGAATAATCATCGCTTTAGAATGAGTTGCCTACACAGTCAATATTGGTTTGATCGATAAGTTTTCGTAAGGCTTTTGATATTATTGTCCTTATTTATCATCATTTCTCTGTAGATGTTCTGAAAATATGCTAATTAGTTTATGACTAAAGGTTTTGTTTTGGCTTTTGATTTGTTGAGAGGTTTGTGTTTTGGTGGTACTCACATCTTTTTGTGCTTTTTCGTCGATCATCTGTTAGATGTTATCACTTTCCAAGATCCCTAGTCTTCCATTGCCGATGCTAAAGGTCAAAACTTTGACTCTTGAAACAATGATTATCCGATCTGTGGTTCCTGGTATTGCAAGACTGCTACAAAACTTACCTGGATTAAAGAAGATAACAGTTTACACAACTAATCCGTGCAACACCGAAGTGGTATCTTTACCATGAATCTATTTTATTACCTCTTATATATTATATTACAAAACTACAAATTAACCAACCCAAAAGAAACATGCACTTGCCTTTCTATGGCTAATCTTTATATATATAATATATGAGCGAGATATATTGTGGAAATCTGAGATATTTATCTACAAGGGGTTTTAAGATGAAATATTTTTCTGTTTTGTAGGAGCCATGTGTTAACAGCTACTTGGACGCGCAAGACTTGAATCCAGATCAATGGTGGAGGTTAGATGATGTGGTCTTTCCGATATCTTCTGAGTATGAAGTTTTAAAGCCAGAAATTATGGCATCGTTCATGGAACTGTTGCTGGCAAACACAAGAACGCTAGAGACATTGGTTGTAGAGTTGGGAAGTTGCGTTGCTAGATCAAGATTTAAAGAGCTGTTTCAGATCGCACTCACGCTTTCTCACGACAAAAAAGTCTCAATTATGCTCAAGCGAAGCAATGGCTGATCTCATTCAACAGCTTTATTTATAGGTGGATTCTCACCTTATTTATAGGTGGATTCTCACCGAAGACTGATTTTATTCGCGAAAGAATGAAATGTACAAGGATTTGTTTCTTTGTACAAAATCAACAGACTTATCTGATACTTGCATTTGTGAGAAAATATAACATGTGGAATATCAATATGCTATAGTTTCATAGTGTGATAACTTGGTCTCCTTCAAGCTCTGATATAACAATCAATGAGTCTTCCATTTCGAGGGAAACAGGTTCTGTCTTTGGAACCGGATTGATTATCTGCAACAACAACAAAAACCGAGTTTGTGACAAGGAAATGTCTGGTTGCCGAGTAATAACAAACAGTACCTTTTTACCGCCTTTTATGTAGCCTATGGCAACTTCTCTCCTTAGCCAAGCTCGCTCTGAAAGCTCCGTGAATGAAGGGTTCTCGCCCTCTTTCATATACAGTTCAATGTCCTGTGTGTTCAAAGCAAACTCAAGATTCTCAGACCAGCAAGGATTGTGAATATTGTAAAAGTTACTGGCAAAAAAAATTGAAGTAAAAGTGTGTTTTTCTTGTTTAACCTTTACGTATATCTCATCACCCTCTGCATCCAAAATGTCCTTCCATACCTCGTTTAGTTCGCTGTTTTCAGCAACTGGTTACAAACAAAAGAGTATTACTATTGTTCGGATTGCGTGTAGATAGACAAGAAACAAAGATCGAGTAGATGAAATGTAACCTTGTGCTGTTACAAGACTCATAACTTCCTCTGCTGCTATGAATGTCAAGGACGGCTTGAGTCTTGTTATCTGGTATGGTTTTGTATCATGTTTTAGCAACTTAACCGTAAAAAAGCTAACAGGAACAGAAAAAAAAAAAAGCCTTTGAATACCTGCTTGCCGAGTTTTGTGTCGACAATTTCAGAGGCTAGATTATGTACCTAAAGAAACAACAATAGTAAGATGAAAGTTCAGTGAAGTAGGATGTGAATAGTATAGGCAGTAGCATTATGAGGTTAATAGTCACTAACACTACCTTAACTCCAAGCTTGTTGCAGATGGTTTCAGCAAGGAGAAGAGTATAAGCAGATTGTTTGTCTGCTCTAGATGGATCTATAAGACGTCAAACTATTCGTTAGTTTGATCATTCATTATTGCCAAAGACAGAATCAAGAAGAATAAATCATGATGCTTACCTCCAAGAAGCAAGTCTCGATCCGATATTACAACGATAGTCAGACGAATATCTTCTTCACCTTTTTCATATTTATTTTGCATGTGCATTATACTTTCCTTTAATGTATCATAATCCATATGATTCCCAACCTGCAAAAGATTGAAAACCATCAATACACAATGATTTTGAAGCTAATTCTTCTTCTTTCCAGTGAAACTGAAATTTACGCTATGTGAAACTTGGATGTTCTTGATTTTTCCTGTAGCTATACTCTGGTCCACTCCTCTTCTGTCCTCTAACGGTACATCTGATAATATTTCCTGTGTTTAAAAAAAACTATCAGTAACTCATTCCGTGAGAGCCCGTCAGAAAGAGACTATGGTATATGAGAGCATACCAATGAACTGCCTGGACCAAGATAACTATCAAACTCCTTGATCATATTCACAACATCTCCACGCCAACCAAGCAAAAGTATAGATTCTTTGGGTCCTTTGAAAGAATCTGATCCCTGTGTAAACCATAGAAATGAACGTCAGAGGTCTCAAAAGCCTAATATCATAGATAGTTCAAGCATTGTAGGGGGGACAGTTCGGAGCCAGACCTTTGATAAGGACTTACTAGGACGCGTTATAATCTTTTCTAGCCGTGATTTTTTTTCCTCATACACTTGCTTCCGAGTATCATCAGTCTCATCTACTGTCATGTTCTCAGTTTTCATGTCTGTATATAAAAAGTCCTTCTTGAGAGGTGCAATAAACAATAGTTTGTCAGTTTCCATGAGCTCTTCATCATCATTTGGATGGAAATTTACTTTCCCATCTCTTAAAATCCCACAGACCACAACCTGGAAGGAGAAATACATCTCTTAAAAGGCCGCAGACTAAAACGGTAATGATTCAAAAACATACTCAAAACATTGTCAATCCTACCTCCTGGAACCCCAGTCTTAACTGTCTATACTTCATCCCAGTTAGATTGGGGAAGCTGCAAAGGTTAAATACATTTTCTGCAACGAGTAGAGACTTGGTACTAATCAGTCTTGATAACAAAACTTAATAAGTCAACATATGTATAATAATAGTATCTTACTTGAGTAATTTAGTAGGTGCCTGTAGATCTTTATCAGGTCCTTTTGACGTGAGCATTGGACAAACAATTTGGATGTAGAATTTTCAACCGGCTCCACTTTCAACCCCGATATGGACTTGAGAAGATCATACATATTAGAGCTTGATACCTGCATTCATATTCAGAAGCAAAAGATAGGAAACAAATCAGCACTAAAAAGACATAAAAACCATTGCTGCACAATCTTCACTTACCTCTACAATGGTTGGGATGGATTCCATCTTTTGTATAGGTTCAAGGGCCAATACAGAAAGAAATGCGTCTGTATCAACTTCATACCTGAAACAATGTTTAACTTAATTGATTTCTCTTTTACAAACTACTGACAGGTTTCAGAAAATATTTATACTTTGTTTTCATTCAGAACCAAACAAACTAAACCATAATGAGAAGTAGTTAATTCTTACCGATCACCTTTCGTTGGTAGTATGATAATGGCGCGCGCCATACAGGCGGCAGCCCTTTCAAACGATTTTGTCATGTTAAGACTACAACTGCACTGATAGAAGAATGAAATCAGCATTGTAAAATATATGCAAACCAACAAGAACAATAACTAATATATATGGCATAACTTAATTTCAGGTTCACGTCTGCATATTACCTCTTTGTAAGGATGTCAAGTTGATCAAAATCTTTGGCGTACGCCTCAGCTAGCTTGTCCATCTCTTTCCTTGGAGTATCAGACATGAGCAGAAGTGTCTGCTTCCTGAAAGCATATAACAAGGAAAAGTGATTACCCAAGTCAACAAAAATGGGTAAATTAAATTCATGGTGTGACCAAATTTAAATTACCTAGCTGTGGTGGTACCTAAGCGGACAGCATGCTGTTGATAACTGTTGAGTTGCTTTAGTATGAAAGGCAGATGACTGTTTATTCCACAAATGATGATATGGTCAGATTCTAGGACTTGCATATGTGCCCCTTCCCTCACTTTTTTCATATGATACTGCCCAAGACAACATCGATCAGGATAACTTTTACCAATTAACCAATAATGTTTATCTCAAGAACTTACCCGAAATTGCTCTGTCATTGTGCTTAAAAGCCGAGAGTAAAACACTATTCCCCAAATGGCTAGGACAAATCCAATGAGTCTTTCGAAGCGTGTCTTTTGCTGCAGTTTGCAGTAAACATATACATAGGCATTTATTTAGTAAGCAAGAACTCCATAGAAATATCGTGAGACTAATATAAGTTGTTCTGTGAAGAAGCAAATCATGACCTCCAGATGAGTATCAGCGTTAACGAGGCATGCCCAGGCCTCCCAGAGGCAGTCTTCTAAGGATGTGTCTTTCCTTCACAACAAGAAGGAGGGGAATAAAAGTAAGAAACCATGCAATGGATATCACAAGAAGTTCTTAAACATAGCTAAGTTACCTGAATTTGAAAAAGAAGAGTCCTCCAATGATAACAAACGAAAAGCATGTTATCAGGAGCACCACAAATACCCTACAATAGCCATGACAAGTGATCAGAACGGATGTCATATATAGTCACATGCCTGCAAACAGCTATACTCGTTAAAACTCTGAGACTACATTGGGGTTTAAGGACGTACGTGCCAAGGTTCTTCTCAAGCTGAGTATTGAAGAGGTAAGAAGACCTTGCAAGACCCCATTTGATATCATGGGAAGAAGGAATGGCCTTGAGTAAAGGATGTTTGTCTATAGCGTTTGATGCACATGCAAAAGGCAAGCCAGCCTTCACTGAATTCTGAATGAGATTTGGAAGCTCTTGAAATATCTTTTGCGCTATTCTCAACACCGCATACAGTGGGATGCATCCTATCACAAGTTTATATGGAAGACTCTGCATATTTAATTAAACAAGATTATATTATTATAAGCATATGGAGTGATAACACATTCAGTGATGAAACTCATTCTATAGATTCACCTTATAGAATTTGGAATTTAAATCTTTGAAGTTTTTATTAGGCGGCTCTGTATCTCCTGTCCTTTGAGATTTGACTTTGAAGGTCCCTGTCATATAGAGAGAAAAAAAATACAATTAGCTAATCAAGAATGAGTCTAATTGTGGAAGAACAGCAACAATGAGACCGTAAAGAATTGCATCAAAGTTGGAAAAATATACAGAACCTGACCTCTGAAACTAGAAGACTTAATCCCACCTAAAGGCAGAGAGTGTAAACTCAAGCTCCTGCAAAAAAAGAATCAGAGATACACAACTTGTAAACATCACAACCCAATGAGCTTTGATTGAATGACAATTTCCAGATTTTGAATCAATTTACGATATACCTTTATCTTACAAACCCAAATTCCATTTGAAACTAAACTCTAAACCCAAATTCAGAGCTCCTAACTAAAACCGTCACATTTTCTAATCGAAACCATTGAACTTGGCTACATTTACTGTAAGCAAAACATGAAGTAAAATTCACCGGAAGAAGAAACAACAAAAATAAACTGTGATATATGCCCAAGCAAGTTTTGAAGATAAGGACGAAGAAGACGCTGACGGAACTAGAGGGTTCGGATTATAAAGAAAAGAAGAGAAGACACAGAAATAAACAGAGGCATTGGCATTTCTTTTAGAATATAGAATTTGTTGAGAGGAGTTACTTAGTATTGATCGCTTAAATGATAAATACCGTGTTCTTTAAGTATCTGTATCAGTTGTTTGGAAATAAAGAGCTTGTTTCTAACAAAAACACTCAAAATCTTCTGAGGATCACAAACTTCACAATCATCATCTTATCACTTATGGATAAAGTCACCACCATGCAATTGTTTTCAGAAATATCAAGTATAAGAAAGAAATTACAAAAACAAAACCTGTGAAAAGAAGCTAATCGATCTCTTGTCAAAGCTTGAGAAGGTAGAATCAATGGCTTCCAGGTAAACAACTGAACAGCCACCATCTTTCTTAATCTTCTCCTTGATTTATCTTACGCTCTTTTTGTTTCTCTCCTTATATATGTGGGTGGAGTATGGACACAAGGCTGGTTTTTTAGATTTTTGCGTGATTATTTTGTTGTTGTTATATTGTTTTGGACCATATTAGTTAGCCCGTGGGGTGTTATGAACATAAAAACAAATCGACTAATTTTTTTTTTGGCTTAGAACTTCATTTGAATAGGTAAACAACGCAGAGGAATCGCGTCCATAGAATAGAATATAATAAAAACAAAATGGTACTCTTATCGCTTTGAATTTTAACTACTTTCTCTTATTCCACTCACTATTCACGTTTTTATATACATACATACATATAAGAGTACATGTGCTAATAGCTGTCCAAACAAAAAAAAGAGTACATGTGCTAATAAACGACTATTTTTTAGTACTTTTGTTTCAATCGTTAAAATCTCATCCACAATTTTGAATCTCGAACGTTACTGGCTCCCAAAATATCCTCTCAATGTTGAGACGCCACATGACATAACAATAAAAATGACAAAGACATAACAAGAAAATGGATTTTGCATTTTTTGACCATTGAGAGAGCTAAGCACTTTACACAATAAACGGTGTTATTGTGTTTATATATGAATTGATATATTATTTTGTTAGTCTATGAGGAGTATTTAAAAATATCCCCAAAAGAGGTTTTTCAAAATATCACTTTTTAGTAAAACATACTATTAAACAAGTTTAGAAAACTTATAAAAAAGTGTCTTAATGTTGTAGGAAAACATTTGGTTCTCATTAAACATAAAATTAACAAATTTAATTCTTTAGAAATAAACTAGTTGTAGTAAAATTCTAATCTACTTGTAGTAAAATTCTATTCTATTTAATATCAGTAAAAACAAGTCAAATTCAAGTTCAAATAAAGAGGGAAAAGCAAAAGTTTGAAAATTTTGAACCTCACTCAATGTAATAATGTATGGTTGTGATGAGTCGAGACAAAATCAAGTACTGCCACGTGGAATAATTCGTGACGTACACGTAGCTCTCTCATAAACCCCCTCAAAACGAAAGAAACTCTGTTATTTCTTCATTACCCAAAATCTAAGCTTTCGTCGCCGGCGAAACCGTAACCGCCACCGGAGGTTCTGTCCACCTTTTTTGCTCTCCGATTATTTTCTTCGTCTCTCGTATGATGTACTGTTTTTGCTTTAATGGAAGCATATACTGAAGCAATTTCTGCTTTTTTTTGTTTCTTCGTTGTCTAGGGATTTTTGTTGGTGCTCGTTATGTCTACGGAACCAGAAGGAGTCGAATCTGACTCCAACGCTGATTTTGCCATAAATGCGTCGAGTTTTGACTACGGTATGGCTCACACATCTGAAACCCTAGCTGATCCCATGAGCTTTCAAGCTCAGGACTTGGTAGTGAACCTCACTGGAGTTGAGCGAAAAGTATTTGTCTCTGCTCGTGATGATAAGGATAGTCTCTGTAACGGGGTTGATTTTGATGCTGATTCAGATCTGCTTAAGAACAAGGATAAGAAAGGATTTTCTAAAGAGAATCTGAAGCTTTTTGACTCAGATTTGGTTTGGGCTAAACTAAGAAGTTATCCATGGTGGCCTGGACTGGTCTTTGATAAATCTGTTGCCTCTAAAGCTGCGATGAGGCACTTCAAGAAAGGAAATGTCTTGGTTGCGTATTTTGGGGATTGTACATTTGCTTGGAATAATGCATCTCAGATAAAGCCTTTTCATCAGAATTTCTCTCAAATGCAGGAGCAGAGTAACTCCGCTGAGTTTCGTGATGCTATTGATTGTGCTTTGGATGAGGTTTCAAGGAGAGTAGAGTTTGGTTTATCTTGCTCTTGTGTTTCAGAGGAAGCCTATAACAAACTCAAGACTCAGAACATAATCAATGCTGGAATTCGTGAGGACTCAAGTGTTAGATACGGTGGAGACAAGTTATCGGATGGAATCTCTTTTGAACCTGCTAAACTTGTGGATTATATGAAGCATTTAGCTTGCTTTCCTTGCTATGATGCGACTGAGAAGCTGCAATTTGTGATTAACCGAGCTCAGGTATTGGCTTTTCAACAATGGAAAGACTATTCTCACTTCATTGACTATGAAACATTTGTAAGGTCGGTGGAATCTGCTGCGACCCTGGCTTCTCTCCCAGAAGTAAATATGGATGAAGGAATATCTGCCAAAAAGAGAAAGACAGATTATAAAGATAATGCTGAACAGACAAAGGAGAAGACTTTGTCAGATTTGACTGTAAAGAAACGCTGTGGGAGCAGATCAACTGAGAAATTGGATGGTAAGTCGCATTCTGAAAAGAAGCGTAAGGTTGAGTCTTCGGAATCTGGTAAGTCTGAGAAAAGGATCAAGAAAAGTCAGCAAAAGGAGGATTCAGTGTCTAAACACTCTAATGAGGAAAGTCTTTTGTCAGTGGGTGATACTAATAAACTGCAGAAGACGGCTGAACCGTGTCATGGAACTGGAGTGGAAAATGAGATGAATTCTTTAACTCCTACACTTAAGCCTTGCCGTGCTTCTAAATCTACGGAAGTTGAGAATGAGAAGACTAAGAAGCCGAGACATCAAGAGCTTGCTGAAAGAAAGATTTCTTCTCCTGATGAGATGCTCTCAAGCCTTCACGCTGCCAATACCTCAACGGGAATACCTGATTCAATCAACATAGACCCCTCGAATTATGAAGATTTTGAAAAGTTCATTAATGAACTGTTTTGCAGTAAACTCAATGGTGACTCAAAGAAGGCAAGTATCACTGAGACATCAGAACCTTGTGATAAGAAAGACTCTGCAGAAGAAGAGATATTACCTGCAAATAAAGAAATCACTGGCTCAGGCTCGAAAGAGCAAATTGGTCTCAAGGACTGTTCTGCAGATTCATTACCACCCTATGCTTTAGTCCTCAACTTTGCGGATTCAGGTTCGGTTCCATCTGAAGAAAAGCTGAACGAGATATTTAAACGTTACGGTCCTCTCCATGAGTCTAAGACTAAGGTCACGATGAAGGGTAAGAGAGCCAAAGTTGTGTTCAAAAGAGGGGAAGACGCAAAGACTGCCTTTAGCAGCGCAGGGAAATACAGCATCTTTGGACCTTCTCTTCTAAGTTACAGACTCGAGTATGTTTGCCCCAAACGGAAAAAAACAACATGACTGATTGAGTCACGGCATCTCTTAACTTTCAGAGATTAGGGTCTGATCAGATATCATCAGCTAGGTCTTATGATGAGAGTAGATTTTCGATAAATAAACGTAACCTAGGATTTATGATGAGAGTAGGTTTTCGATAAATAAAAGTAACATTCGTGTGATGAGACTAATTCTTAACTTTATGACATACAAAACCAAAACTGGAAATACCAATGATAACAGTAAAGTTAGTCGCAACTGAAGATGAGGCTTATAAGTTAAAAGAGTAAATTGATTAAACACCAATAACATTAAACGATCATGTCTTAATTCAAAAACTCATAAAATGTAACACAAAATCAAGTTCTTGAAACATAAAGTAGAACAGAACAAGACTTAAACTGAACTATCAAAAACCATATCAAAAGCTTGAAGCTTTTTGTACGGGTTGCTTAAGATCTTGGCTTCTCCTTCTTTTCCTTGAAGAGGGCCAAGAGTGAAACACCAGAAACCTTCACGACCTTGAACCTAACTCCGGGAATATCTCCCACAGCGTGACCCTTACGACCAAATCCAGCAATCAAGACCTCATCCTGCAACACCATAAACAAGAAATGTATCAGCATATGAATGAAACTAATCCATAGTGTGATGATTGAATAGTCATTTCATGTGACTTACGTTTTCCTCGATGTAGTTCAAACAACCATCATTGGGGACAAAGGCAGCAATCTTCTTTCCATTCTTGATAAGCTGAACTCTAGCACACTTACGGATAGCAGAGTTAGGCTGCTTAGCCTCAATACCACTGCATCATCAAACACAAGAGTCTCATCAACGACCAATGTCTCTACTCAACAAATCAATTATAAGAAAAAGTAAACTTGAATGTTATATCAGACTTACATTTTCTCAAGAACAATTCCTTTAGCGTGAGAAGAACCAGCAAAAGGCTTCTTCCACTCATTTCCCAAGTGAGACTTCTTGTACTGCTTGTCAGCCCACCTCTGGTTAATTCGGAGTCTCTTCAGCTTACGCCCAGCTCCCATACCACGTGTCTTACTGTTAACAAATCATCACAAAATAACATTTGAGAACAACTTCACTCGATAAACCATAGTTAAAACTCAGAAAATCAATAAGAAATTCATCTAAATAATAACAAGACGATAGAAGATTTATCTCTAATACATCAGCAAAAGTGAGCTTCAAAACCCAAGAGACCATAGATACTCATACAGCGAATTTTAAATCTCCAGTTATCAACCATACTAGAACTCCAGAGTAGCTCAAAATTTACACAATCTATTGTGGATCTATACATAAAAAACATTTAGCAAACATATCCAGAAATGAAGACGCATTTGCTATAGAATCAGTTCCAATCAAAAACCACAATCAAAAGTCGAAAACATGTAACAATTTCAAACAAAAAAAAAACACAGCAGACTCTATAGAATCCTTCATAATTCATGGAAACAGCAAGTGAATCAGATAAATAAAACGCTAAACAGAGAAATGAGATAGGAACACGAAGGATAGATCTAATAGAGGAGAAACGTACCCCATGTTTGTTGATGGAGGAGAAAGATCAACAGCAAAGAGCTATTTGCAGGAAGCACAAAGATGATAAGCTCTTAAGCGGCTGAGAAAACCCTAAACCTAGTGAAGGCAGTGACTCTTAATATATGCGAAGCTGGTTCTACCTCCGCGGATTTCTAATACTTGGCCCATCAATTAGTAGGCCCATTAAGTCATGGGCTTTTAAAAAATTGACTATAATTGTCTCAACTTCTCATCATTCTTTTGGGCTTTTAAAAGCTGAACTCTAAACCGTTGGATCTAATGGACGCATTAGATGACATACACGTATACTCTGATGCTAATTAATACTGGGAATAAATACTTCCGCCACATCAGCATAACCCGTAATCCTTACGGAACCGGCTGTAACAGGTAAAAGGGACACACAAAGAGTGCACTGCCCGCACGACAGTCACTGGTTCAGCCCGTCCCCACCACTTAACCGTCGATACCACGACAGACCAACGTGGACAAATCACAACCGTTTACTTCAAAAAGGCAATTTTGATCCAGTGGTCCATGTTTATTAATGCGCCAGCTAAATCCGAAAGAGGAAGAGAGAGAGTCAAAGAAAAGCTCCAGAACCTCGTCAATGGCGGACTGGGATTTTTCATAAAGCCAGTCAAATCCAGGAGGCGATGGAGAATATTGAAAAAGACGAACGTGACAAAAAAAAGTTTAGCTGAAGAATAAATTGAAGATTCGAATCAAACCATTAGTCTTGTGTCGAAGCTGTTTCTACGTCATTTGGTAAGATAAACTTTTGTCTCCTTTCGCTTTCTTAAGGGAAAAAAAAAAGAGATGATTCGTTATTCCAATTTTTGTTTCCGAGATTTTAAAAAGAAAAATAGGGAGCTTGAATTTCACGCTATGTAAAAGTGTCACTCGTAGCTCATTTCTCTCTCTGATTCTTCTATATAAATGAATGTACAGGTTTTGCTGTGAAGAGTTGGTTCGGGTTTAGGTTCGGATTGGGAAGATGGAGGAGATTAGAGGAGTGCCTACGTGGCAGGAAGAGTTAGCGAGCCTAGTTGACGCCGGATTACGATACGACGGAGCACCGATCGATTTAACGGCGGCTACAAAGAGATCGGGTTTTGTGTCGGCGGATGGATCCGGATCCGAACCGAAGGAGACATTGAAAGATCAAGTGACGGGATTCATGAAATCGTGGGGAGAGATGCTTCTTGAGCTCGCGAAAGGATGCAAGGACATTGTGCAGCAGACGGTGGTCACTGATGACTCATTCCTAGTACGGAAGCTCCGGAAACCGGCGGCTAAAGTGTCGAAGAAGCTTAGCTTTCTAAACGAGTTCTTGCCTGAGGATCGTGATCCCATTCACGCTTGGCCTGTGATTTTCTTCGTCTTCCTCTTAGCACTCGCAGGTAATCAAATCAACACAATGTGTTATTATTAGCTTAGTATCTGAGGTTGATTCAGTATTGTTTATATGTAGTTTAAATAGCTTAGTATTGTAGGTTTGATTCCTTGCATTGACATATTGAACTTTGAAGTGCAGCATTAAGCTTTAGTCCAGAGAACGATAGACCAGTGACGGTTATAACGAAACTGCGTTTACATCCTACCGGTGCTACACGTGTACAGCTTCCAGATGGTAGATATATAGCTTACCAAGAGCTAGGTGTTTCAGCAGAAAGAGCAAGATACTCTTTAGTTATGCCTCATTCTTTTCTTTCCTCTCGACTTGCAGGTATTCAAATCAGTGTTCCATCGGTTTTAGTTACTACACATTACGTTTAGTTTGCCTCTAATGTTTGGAATGTGTACTTAATCAAGGCATACCTGGAGTGAAGAAGTCATTGTTGGTGGAGTATGGTGTCCGTTTAGTGTCATATGATCTTCCAGGGTTTGGAGAGAGTGATCCTCATCGAGGTCGAAATCTTAGCTCATCAGCCTCAGATATGATTAACCTAGCAGCTGCTATTGGAATTGATGAGAAATTTTGGTTACTTGGCTACTCTACTGGTAGTATTCATACATGGGCTGGAATGAAATATTTTCCTGAGAAAATTGCAGGTATTATTAACACTGTTCCTATCATTAGCATACCAGTCATGCAAGACTGTTGCTCAGTGGGTTTGGTTTTGTGAAACTGCAGGAGCTGCAATGGTGGCTCCCGTGATCAATCCATATGAGCCAAGCATGGTTAAAGAAGAGGTGGTAAAAACATGGGAGCAATGGCTAACAAAGAGGAAATTCATGTACTTTTTAGCTCGGCGGTTTCCAATTCTTCTGCCTTTCTTCTACCGTAGATCTTTTCTCTCTGGTAACCTCGATCAGCTCGATCAGTGGATGGCATTGTCATTAGGAGAAAAGGTACTAAATCTCCTCCATTGTAGATCACAAACACAAAGAGAGGAGTTCTCTAGGAGAAGGAGTCATCATATCTGCTAACTCTGTTTTCATCTTTCAGGATAAACTTTTAATCAAAGATCCAACGTTTCAAGAAGTTTATCAAAGGAACGTGGAGGAATCAGTCCGTCAAGGAATCACAAAACCATTTGTAGAAGAAGCCGTGCTTCAAGTATCGAATTGGGGCTTTACTCTTTCGGAATTCCGCACACAGAAGAAATGTGCAACCAACGGTGTCCTTTCTTGGCTCATGTCAATGTACAGTGAAGCCGAATGTGAACTAATCGGATTTCGAAAACCCATTCACATATGGCAGGTGAGTTCTGCACCATACAATGCATCAGTTAGTTTGTTTAGTAAAGTTAATCAAACCTTGATTTCTGTTTCTTTAAAGGGAATGGAGGATCGAGTGGCTCCACCATCAATGAGTGACTACATTAGCAGAATGATTCCTGAAGCAACTGTACATAAGATTCGAAACGAAGGTCACTTCTCGTTCTTCTATTTCTGCGATGAGTGCCATAGACAGATCTTCTATGCTTTGTTTGGAGAACCCAAAGGCCAGCTTGAAAGAGTAAAAGAAACAGAGGACACTGTAGTGGAAACAGAGGCACATAAGGACACTTAGTACTAATACAACCACCAAAAAAAGAGTAAAGAAGTAAAAAAGGAAAGGTGAAAATTAGCTATAGCTAGAAAATCAAAAACTAGATATTTTTTGTTTCATATTTTTTAGGGGTTACACCAAGCAGAATTTTATACTAGATGGCATTTTACATTCCTAAAGATGATTTATCAATGGTTTTATTAGATAAGTGAGCTATATTTAATGACATGCTCAAGCAACCTTTATATTTCGTTGTTGTTCTCTTGACTTTCCCATGCTAAATGTTTTTTAGACGTGTGCTTTTGCATTCACCGCCTAGGAAATAAAAAGTTGATAATATAACCGTAATAAAAAATATTTAAAAATTAATTACGATAATCTCGAAATATATTTTAAAAACTATCATAAATTCCCCACAATATCATAAGAGATCACAGAGATACAAAAATTCTATTCAATAAAAGCTTCCGAAATCTAGGCGTAGTAATCAGAATTTTAGTTTTAACCTGAAGGTGCTCCATAATAAATAAATAAAATCTCATATTTTACAAAGCACAGAAACCCTAAGTCATCTGAGAGATAGATAATGAAAACGGAAGAGATGAATGAATCATCAGAGTCTCCTCCTCCTTCTCGTACGTTTTCTTCGTTACCATACGACATCATACTCAATTGTTTGGCTCGTGTCTCGAGATACCATTACCCAACTCTATCTCTCGTCTCCAAGGAGTTCCAATCTCTCATCGCCTCCCGTGAGCTCTACGCTACACGATCCCGCATCGGAAAAACCGAGAGGTTCCTCTATATCTGCTTAAACCTGACTAAGAGCAACCCTAAGTATCGCTGGTTCACACTTCCCCCAGTTCCCAACGAACAAAAACTACTACCCGTCCCTTTGTTTACTTATCATCTCAATTCCTCAACCGTCTCCTCAACTGATTCAGAGATTTACATAATCGGAGGCCTCGTTTGGGGAAATAGAAGCAAGAAAGCGTCCATTTTTGACTGTCGATCTCATCAAACGCGTAGACTCCCAAAAATGCGTTTTCCTCGAGCTTCTGCTGCCGCTCATGTCATTGACGGTAAGATCTATGTTATTGGAGGCGGCGAGATTCGGGGAGAGGTTTATGACCCAACGACCCAAACTTGGCTCACAACACCAGTAGATCACACCACTGAAGAGTGTCAAAAAGTTTATGACAAGCATGGCGTGAATATTTGCTTTGTAGAGATAGACAACTTGCTGTGCCAAACATTTGTATTCAACGGGAAGCTATATTGGCGTCATCCAAGGGGAGATGATTTTGGCTGGGCTAGGGTTAAGGGAGTGGAACAGGAACTCTTCCGTAATCATCTTTCTTATGTGGACAAATCCGGCGGAGGAAGAAGAGTGACAGTGTGGTGGAAGTCTGTGGTGGTGTTTGGCTGTCAAGGTCTTGGCTATTCTACGGAATTTGATACAGAGATTTGGTGTGCAGAGATTTCGTTTGAGAGACGCGGTTTAAAAGAGCTTTGGGGATTTGTAGAATGGTCTAGAAAAGTGTTCACATGTAAGGGATGTGATTCTCCTACGGATTTTGTTATGGATTCTGTCCTTGTGACATATTGATCAATGGGATGTATTTTTGTTTTTTTTAGATTTTTTCTGTGAGGAGTCTTTTTAGTATAATTCGAGAATTTAAGAGACAATAAACAGCTTGTGTGTCTCTTAATAAGCAAATAATTTAAGAACATAAACATCAACACACTTGTGAAAGAATTTGGTAATTAGTCCTCGAATTTAGACCTTCAATTATGTGAAAATTTTACTAACGTTCCTTCGTTTCAATACACAAGATTAGACTATTATGACTTTGTTTGGTTTGTGAGCACAACTCATATATAGGGGTTGTATGCTTGGTTGGTATAGAAATATTGGATTCTGATTTTTGTACATCAATAACACTTCCTAGGGGTTGCTTCTTTACATGAAACCGGCCGATAGCAAAACAAAGCCTATGGCCGGTTTCGATTGAGAGCAGAGCTGGCCCTGACCACAGCCAATTGAAATAATTGCTATGGCCCATTAATTCTCAGGACCGGCCCTGATTGAGAGACGTGGTCTGACAGAGCTTTGGGGATGTGTTGAATGGTCTAAGAATGTGTTTACCTTTGACGGGTGTGACCCTCGTTCCGATTTCTTCTTGAATTCTGCGATTAGCACACATTAATTGATATGTCCAAGTATTTTTAGGATCATTAGATAGATTCTGCTTATGAGATTTTGTTGTAGTATCTGAGAGAGTTTTATATTTTCTTTGTCGGGAATGTTTTTGAACATCTTGAGTATGTTTTCAAGAGATGCATGATGATAAAAAAAATTACATGAATGTAACTCTAAATTACTAAATAAGCATGTGGCCTAAGAACATAAAATATCGACCCACCACTTGTGAAAGGTTTTGTCGTTGGGTTAGGTAATGGTACTTGAAATCTTGTTTGAAATAGTGTTCTCGAATTTAGACCTTTCACGATATGTTATTTATTATTGTTCCTTCGTTTCAATTCTTCTTTCTCACACAAGATTTGACTACGATTTTTTCTTTTTGTATACACAGATTTATTTTGATCATATAATTCCTTGGCCGGTCAAAAAGGCTCATTTAAATAAAAGCCCATCAGACCTTGAATTCCTCTCTAATTGATGATTAGGTTTTTTTTTGGGTAAAGTAATGATGATTAGGGTTTAAAGACTCAAATGAAGAAAAAAAATCGAAACACAAACGACGACGGAAGAGATGAGCTCCCCGAAATCATCATCATCAGAGTCCTCGTCTCCTCCGACGTCGTTTTCGTCGTTACCGTTCGACGTAGCTCTGAATTGTTGGGCTCGTGTCTCGAGAATCCATTATCCAACTCTATTCTTAGTCTCCAAGAATTTAAGATCTCTCATCGCTTCGCCTGAGCTCGAGGCCACACGACTCCGCATTGGAATAACAGAAGATTTCGTTTGCTTAGACCTCAATAAGAAAAACCCTAACCCTAGCTGGTTCATACTTTCCTCAACTCCAAAACAACAGAAGTTACTACCCATCCCTTCGTTTCCTTATCAACATCCCAAATACTCGACCATTCTTTTAGTCGATTCATTGATTTACATTATCGGAGGCATCGTGAATAGACAAAGGAGCAATAGAGTGTTGATACTCAATTCTCTATCTCACCAATGGAGTAGTCTCCCAAACATTGCGCCTACCTCGAGTTTCTCCAGCCGCTGATGTAATCGACGGTAAGTTGTACGTGATTGGAGGCTCTTCGTCCAAAAATATCGGGGATTGGGGAGAGGTTTATGATCCAAAGACACATACTTGGGAGCCAATATTGCCTACAACACTAGATCTCACAGCTCAAAAGAGTGTGGTTCAAGATAGATTAGTAATGGGTGGAAAGGTTTATGCCATGGATGGTTTGAAGATTGAGCTAAAGACGAATATTTGTTTGGTAGAGAAATGTTTGCGTCTAGTGTCGTATTCCAATCATAGTCTTTATTGGAATGATCCAACGGAAGATTGTGTGTGGAGGTTGGTTCGAGGGCTTGAAGAACTTTGTGATCATTATCCATATTTTTTTAATAATCATAATTCGCTTGCAAACTCCGGCGGAGAAAGAAGCGTGACATTGTGGTGGAAGTCGGTGGTGATTCAACCTCCAAATTACCATTGCACTAAGGAGTGTAAAACAGAGATTTGGTGTGCAGGGCTTTCGTTTGAGAGACGTGGTCTAAAAGAGCTTTGGGGATTTGTTGAATGGTCTAAGAATATGTTTACCTTTGAAGAATGTGACTCTCGTTTCGATTTCCTTTTGCATTAATTCACACATTAATTGATATGTCCAAGGATTTTTAGGATCATTGATAGACTAAGAGGATTTAAGGTTTTCTTTTATTTTATTTTATTTTTAATGATTTTCTAATAGAGATTTTATATTTACTATATATTTTGTCACAGATATCAAAAACTGATTGTAAAAATTTATTTATTGTTTTGGATAAATCTAAATTAATTATTTTCTTGAAGTTTATAATTCACCATCAATAGTCAGTAACTAATAAAAATGCATTAAAACAACAAGTCTATTAATTCTAGGTTTTCTTCGTAAATTAGTTTGAAGGTATAAAACCCTAATTCGAAAACCTCCCCAAATCAGGAAATAATGACGACGAAAAAGAGGAAGAAATAATCAAAGTCTCCTCCGACGACGTTTCTTTCTTTACCAGACGATATATATCGCTTTCAATTGTTTGGCTCGTATCTCGAGATTCCATTATCCAACTCTATCACTCGTCTCCAAGGGTTTCCGATCACTCATCGCTTCGCCTGAGCTCGAGGCCACACGTTCCTTCATTGGGGAAACCGAGAATCACCTTTGTGTCTGCTTAAACCTCAACAAGAACAACAACTATAATCCTCGCTGGTTCACACTTTCCCCGATAGCCAAACAGAAATTGAAATCCATCCCTTGGCATCGTCATCAATATCCCAAATCCTCAACAGTTGTTGCAAATGGTTCAGATATTTACATAGTCGGAGGCTTCGTTTGCGGAACAAGTAGCAAGAGAGTATTTGTTTTCGATAGTCGATCTCATCAATGGCGTAGACTCCACGACATGCGTTTACCTCGTGTTTCTGCAGTTGTAAATATAGTTGACAAGAAGATCTATGTTATTGGAGGCTACAAGCCCAGGAATATCAAAGATTGTGGAGAGGTTTATGATCCAAATACCCAAACTTGGGAGCCATTATTGCCCACGACAGTAAATCTCACCATTCAAAACTGTGTGGTTTCAGGTGGCTTGGTAATGGGCGGGAAACGTTATACAACGAATGGCACGAAAATGAACACTTGCTTTGTAGAGTTAGAGAACTTGCTGTTGGGTCTAAGTGAAACGTATAGAGATCTAGTGTGGCGTGAACTGAAGGAAGATGTTTGGCGTGTGGTTAGGGGACTTGAACAACTGTCTCACAATCAAAATTTTACTTATGTGGGAAACTCCGGCGGAGGGAGAAGAGTGGCCATTTGGTGGAAGTCGATGGTGGTGTTTCGCCCTCGAGGTCGTAGCCACTCGACTAAGAAATGTAAAACGGAGATTTGGTGTGCAGAAATTTCAGTTGAGAGACGCGGTTTAGGAGAGCTTTGGGGAAGATTTAGTTTTAGTTTTCGAGATAGTTTTATATATATTTTTTTGTGGGAGTTTTTTTGAACATCTTGAATCTGATTTCAAGAGATAATACACAAAATTAAATTGGTGTTGTATCTCTAAATTACTAAATAAGCAGTTGCCTAAGAACATAAATATCATCCCACGCTACTTGTGAAAGAGTTTATCGTTGGGTTAGGTATGACCTTTAACTCTTGCGTGAAATAATGTTCTCGAATTTAGACCTTCCACTATATGTCCCTTCGCTTCAATTCTTGTTTCTCATATACAAGATTTGACTATGGGGTTTTCTTTTTGTTCGCAACGCACGAATTTATTTTGATCATATTCCTTGGTTGGTAAATATTTGGATTATAATGTTGCATATCAATAACACCTCCTTGGTTTGCTTTTTCTAATGCATCTATGAAACCCGGTAGCGAGAATATCTCTCTATTTTATATTATAAAAGTTTAATCGTGATATTCTTAAAACTATCTTAGATCTCGGAAATTTTCCTAAATTTCCATTTATAAATGTTTCCGAAATTTTAGGGTTTAGCTTAGTCGTAGTAAACATGCGTTGATGCTAGACCTAGACGGAGTAAAATAAATAAATAGATCGAAGGTAAAAAAAGCTCCTATCTAAAATCAAAGCACAGAAACCCTAAAGCCTCCCAGAAAGGCAGAAACAGAACACCATGTTTTGCTCGTGTCTCGAGATTGTTTTTTTCCTTGCCGGAAGACATCATTCTCAATTTCCATCGTTACCGGACGAAAATGAGACGAACAAATCATCAGACTCTCCTCCGACAGTATTTTCATCGTTACCGGACGAATTAATTCTCAATTGTTTGGCTCGTGTCTCGAGATTCTACCGTCCATCTCTGTCCTTGGTCAACAAGGAATTCCAATCTCTCATCGCTTCTCCTGATCTCGAGGCCACGCGCTCCCGCATAGGAGTAACAGAGAATCACCTCTATGTCTGCTTGGAGTCGAATAAGAACAACCCTAATCCTCGCTGGTTCACACTTGCACCAATTCCCAAAGAACAGAAAGTGAAACCTATCATCCCTTCGTTTCCTTATCAACATCCCACATCATCAACTTTTGTCTCTATTGGCTCAGAGATTTACATCATCGGAGGCTTCGTTAAGCGAAAGAGAAGCAGGAGAGTCTTGGTTCTCGATTGTCGATCTCATCAATGTCGTAGGCTCCCCAACATGGCTCTACCTCGAGTTTCTGCAGCCGCTGATGTCATCGACGGTAAGATCTACGTGGTTGGAGGATCAAAGTCTAAAAATATCGACAATTGGGGAGAAGTTTTTGATCCAGAGACCCAAACGTGGGAGCCAATATTTCCCACAACAGTTGATCTCACCACTCAAAAGAGTGTGTTTCCAGGTAAATTGGTTATGGGTGGGAAAGTTTATGACATGGATGGGTTGAAAGTTAACTTGAACCTGAATAGTTGCGTGGTAGAGATAGACAACATGATGTGCCAAATATCAGTTTGCAAAGGGATACTAGTTTGGTATGATTCAGAGGAAGATTTGGTGTGGAATAAGGTAAGAGGACTTGAAGGACTACTGCCCCGTAATTCATATTTTCCTTGCTATCTTGTTTCGGTTGCAAATCATGACCGAGGAAGAAGAGTGACAGTTTGGTGGCAGTCGATGGTGTTTGACCGTCTAGGTCTCGATTGGACTAAGGAAGGTAAAACGGAGATTTGGTGTGCCGAGATATCGTTGGAGAGACGCGGTTTTGGAGAGCTTTGGGGATTCGTCGAATGGTCAAAGAAAGTGTTTACTTATGACGGATGTGATTCTCCTTCAGATTTCTTTTTGCATTCCGCTATTGTGACTTATTGATTAGGATTTGTTGGAATGTTTCTAGAACATTTATTACTATTGACTTTGATTTCAATTATTGAACTTTTTCTTTTCGTATCAATCATTTGCTTTCATTTGTAGTTTCTTTACACAAGATTGTCTTTGAATGTTAATATTTTGTAGTGGCTACAAAACAAGTAAATCTAATCAATAGAGGCCCATTTAAGGCCCATTAAACCTTGAATATTAAAAATTGATTCAGAGTTAGAAAAAGAAAAGAAACACATGACCCCTAAATCGAGAGGCTTCGTTAGGAGAAGGAGAAGCAGAAGAGTGTTGGTTCTCGATTGTCGATCTCAACAATGGCGTAGTCTCCCCAAAATGCGTCAACCTCGAGCTTCTCCTGCCGCGTATGTTAAGGATGGTCTGATCATTGTGATTGGAGGTTGCAGGTCCAAGAATATCGAGACTTGGGGAGAGATTTATGATCTAAAGACCAATACTTGGGGGCGAATACTGCTCCAATCACATGATCCCACAGTTCAAAATGCTTACTTGAATCGCTTTAAACCTAACTTGCAGACGAATGCTTGCTATGTAGAGATTGACAAGGTGTCGTGCCTGATATTTTTATCCGATGGGAAGCTATTTTGGCGTGAAACAAAGCAAGGTTTTGAGAGGTGTAGTGTTATATTGGGAGATGATGAGCAAGTGTCCTCTTATCAACTTGTTTCGGTGGCAAACGCCGCCGGAGGAGGAAGAGTGACAGTTTGGTGGAAGTCGGGGTTAAAAGTTCTGGATCTCTTAAGTGGCACTGAGACTTGGGAATGTTACACAAATATTCGGTGTGCAGAGATTTCGTTTGAGAGAAGAGGTTTAAGAGAGCTTTGGGGATTCGTTGAATGGTCTAGAGAGGTGTTTACCGTTGATGGATATGACGATACTTACGATTTCTTTTTAAATTCTGCTATTGTGACCTATTGATCAGTGGGACTTTATCTTACTTGTACTGTGGGAATTTTGAGTATGATTTTAATAGATAAATAAATGTGATTTGCTAACAACATTACAACATAGATCTAAGCATTCAAGGTTGTGTGGTGCCTGATGGCTTTTGATGAAGGGGAGGTTTTCTACTTTGTATCAGACTTTTGCTTGCTAGTGAAAGAGAGAATAATGGGCACAACATTTTTGTTACTCCATGGGAAAGATAATGTAGAGTGGTCTCAAGGAAAAAATGGTGTGGAGAGTGGTCAAGGGACTTGGATTGCCAAACATTGTGTTTCAGTTTGGTGGTGTACAATGTTGGATCACCCCTATGGTCGTAAAGTGCAGATTTCGCAGAGCTTTCCAAGGGAATCATAGAATCGTCAACAGAGTTGTGTTTCGAACCAAAGGATGTATATTTCGTTCCACTTTCTTCTTGCACTCTGCTACAGTAACACATGGATTTGTATGCTCTCATGGGAGTGTACAAACTCCTAGTGATTGGTGTTTTTATTTGTCCTTTGGAATGCTTAAAGAATGATATACAACAGCAGGAAGAAATCATAGCACATTCATTACAAAACCAATGGAAAATACATACTTTTTGTTGAGGTCGTATCAGAAACATGACAATCAAAAGGCAGAGCCGGTGTTGTTGGATTTTCGAAGCATCATATCTTTGGCTTCATTAATCTTAGAAGCCAGATAGTGACTGCCTCCAGCGTCCGGGTGATTGATGTAAGTCTTAGGTCTAAGACATGAGTAATAGAGGAAAGAGTTGTATAAGTATATGTGAAAGAATGTGTAATAAGATTTAACAATGTACAAGTTAAGCAAAGCGTTTCCCTTGTTGTCTCTGTAGAACAAAGAAACTAAATCTGTGTGAGAGATAGAGATGAAGAGAACTAACCTGAGAGGTTAGAAGTGGGAAAAGAAAACCAACACAATGATCAATGTGATTTTAATCTTTTATTCAGATTTTAATTATTAAACTTTTTATAAATACATCTAAATCTAATAAACTGTTTTTTTTGTCTCATCAACAAACAAGTCAATTTATTTAAATCAATAAAATAACAAAGTTAATCAATTTATTGCGTAAAATGTATTTCTAAATTTCTTTAAGAAGAAGAAAAAAGTCACAAACATTTATAATACTTTGGATATTTTTCCTTTTTAGTAAATTAAAAAAAAAACTGATATAATAATAATAAATCAACTGATATTTTATTAATATTGATCTTATTTATGATATGTTTATGAATTATTGTCTAAATATTTTGAAATTTTGTAGTAATTAACTGGTATCAAATATCTCAACGGTTTGATGCTTATAATCGAATTGTTATAGTTATGCAAAAAAATAATATCAAAAATGATAATTTTGTAATTTTTAAATGATATTAAATATTTTGGAAGTTTTGTTTTAGTAACTAATCGTGTAGTTAATGTAGAAAGATTTTGGGAAGATAGTTAAATGTCAAATATTTAATTCGAAGATTTACTTTCTAATTATCAAAAACAATTATTAAATGCTAGTGGCAGTCACAGTAAATAAGTCTCAACTTGAGGATTTATTTCACAAAGTGATTGCAAAAATGTATATGTAGATGATCAATATGATTTTATTTAGATTTTATTTTTTTAGCAATACATCTAATAAATAGTTATCTCATCGACAATATAAGTCAATTTAATTCAATCAATAAAGAACAAAGTTAATCAATTTATCAAAAGTTATTTATAAAAATTATCCTAAATTTCTTTAAGAAATAGACAAAAGTCAAAAGCATTTATAATATTTTGGATATAACTTTTGGCCATATGCATGGACCCTATAAATACCATCCTTGAAGAAGAAGAAAAAAAAAACTCCGATGACGGAAGAGATGAGTAAAGAGTCTCCTCCTCCTCCTCCGACGTCGTTTTCTTCGTTACCGGACGACGTCGCTCTCGATTGTCGGGCTCGTATATCGAGATTCCATTATCCAACTCTTTCTCTCGTCTCCAAGGGTTTCAGAACTCTCATCGCCTCCCCGGAGCTCGAGGCCACACGATCCTTTATCGGAAAACCAGAGAATCACCTCTGCGTCTGCTTGAGGCTGTATAAAAACCCTAATCCTCTCTGGTTCATATTTTCCCCAATTCCGAAACAGAAATTGAAACCCATCGTCCCATGGTTTCCTAACCAACAATATCCTCAATACCCGACCGTTGTCTCAAATGGTTCACAGATATACATAATCGGTGGATTCGTTAGGAGAAGGAGAAGCAACAGAGTGTCGATTTTTGATTATCGAACTTATCAATGGCGTAGACTCCCCAAAATGCGTCAACCTCGAGTTTATCCCGCCGCGTCTGTAATCGACGGTAAGATCTATGTGATTGGAGGCTTCAGAGGCTCCATGCCCACAGATATTGAGAACTCAGGAGAAGTTTATGATCCAAAGACCAATACTTGGGAGCCAATATTGCTCACATCACTTGATCTCACTGTTCAAAATGTTTTCAAGAAAAAACATTACTTTACGACCAAGGCATGCTTAGTGATTAATAAGGTGTCGTGCCTACTATATGTTTCCGATGGGAAGCTATATTGGCGTGAAGACAAGGAAGGTTTTGAGTGCCGTAAGGTTTATGGACTTGCAGAACAGTCCTCTAATCTGTTTCGTGTGGTGGCAAACTCCGGCGGCGGAGGAAGAGTGACAGTTTGGTGGAAGTCGATGACAAAAGGTTGCGAGTTTGACTGTCTGCTGACTGAGGAGTGTGAAACCAAGATTTGGTGTGCAGAGATTTCGCTTGAGAGAAGAGGTTTAAGAGAGCTTCGGGGATTTGTTGAATGGTCTAAAGAGGTTTTTACCATTGATAGATGTGACTATATTTACGATTTCATTTCACAATACGTTACTGTGACTTATTGATCAATGAAATGTAGTAAAAACTCCTTAGAGATTGGTGTTTGTATTTATCAAATGACTTCTTTTAAAATTCTTAAAGAAATAATATACAACAAGAAGGAGAAACATAGTGGTAGCACATTCATAACAGAATCAATGGAAAGTTCTGTTGGGTTCGTATCAGACACATGACAAATCAAAAGGCAGAACCGCTGTTGTTGGATTTTCCAAGCATCATATCTTTGGCTTCATTGATCTTAGAAGCAAGATAGTGACTGCCTCCAGCGTCTGGGTGATTTGCAACCATCACTCTCCGGTGAGCTTCCTTCACCTTATCTGCCACAACACTCTCCCTGTTATAAAAAAACCACCACACAAACTTAGTCAACCCATTCATTTTAAAATCAATAATCTCCTACACAACCAACAATGAAAAATAGGATTCAAGAACATAATCTATGTAGTTTGCTTTCATCTAAAGGGTGTTAAATCAATAACTTTTGACCTCAAATAACTAGCAGAACAACACTATAACCACATTTTCAAACAGGATTCTGAAGGGTATATAGCTTCTATGAATCTCAGCCTCAGGACCAGTTCAATCTGAGGAGCAAAAACAAAAAGATGAAGCAGGTATAAGAAAGCCGGACGAACCTAACACCAAGAATGAGAGCAGCTTCTCGGCGGGTCATAGAACTTTGGAAACCACCTTCATAAAACCTGCGCATTCTAGGAACACGAGGTCTTGCCTTGAAAGCTTGCCAAGCCAATATACCATATCTACCAGCAACAGCAGCAGCAGCTACAGCAGCACCTGCAATCATTGGCGTAGCCTGTGTATAGCCAGAACCAATAAAAACCAACGTCAGATACAAAAAAAGGAACACACTTTGGCTTTGGAAATCAAAGATAAAAAACATTCTTAATTGATATCGGCAAACCACAGATAAGATCATCTAATGTATCCATTTTGTTGTGACTTTAACATAAGACAACAAAAGGATCCTGATCTGAATTCATCTGAATGTGACACCAATCAAACCCATCTGAATTCTGAAATTTTTTGGTGTTGTCAACGTCGTTTTTGCTGTAAATTTTAAGTTTAATTCGATTACAAACGAACAAGACTGACTAGAATTTCAAGATACTCCTACAATAATTCAGAGCGAGAGAGAGAAATAGATTAATCCAGCTTAAACGGAAACAAGATCAGACCAAAAAAACTTACCATTATTCAGCTAAGTAGTTGTTCGGAGAAAACTCAATCGGAATAAAAAAAACAAAATTTCCTGATAAATTCTTCGATTGTCGAGTTTCTCGATCGAATTGGGGAATGGGTTTAGGGTTCTGGGAGGAGAGAAATAAAAATTCGCTGCTGCTTTTTTTTTGTTTTTTTTTTGCGTGGGCAGGAGGTCGGTTTGAAGAGAACTTCCTTCTTCTTTTCTATTTAATACTGTCGGTTCAACAAATTTGTCGGTTCAACAAATTTGTCGGTTAAGTAAGTCAAAACCGACCATTTTTGTAAGAAAAGGTCAAAACCCCTCTTCCTCTACCGGAGGGTTTGGTATACAGTTTTGTTCCTTTCATATCGCCGCCAAGGCAAAGTACTATACCTAATCTTCCAGAGAATGTTTGATTTCTCGCCAAGTAAATAAAAAAAGGGAATCTTCAAAGATTCTTTGACAGGATTATGTTTGCGATTACAAGTAAAAAAGATATGAATATTTTTTGAAGGAAAAACATACAAGCACAGATATTCATAGTTCATAGTACATACAAGCACAACCTAACGTAGAATAAGATATTTACGACTACAAATAAAAGGTATTACAAATTAATTAAGCTTTAAAGGATCTGCATTACAATACAAATAACATCATCATATTCCAATTCATCCAACATTAATAAAAATAACTTAAATATTCAAAGAAACAAAAGAACATGAATTTTAAAAGGTTATAAAATTTATTATAGTAAAAAAATAAATGACTGGCGCTTACACTGCACAAATGAATTACGAAATGAAGGGAACACATAAGAGACAACAATCTCGGACACATTCATAAGTGGGAAAATAATTATATTAAATAAAATACCTCAGCTGCCTGCTCCGTTGGTCACGGTAACGCCGCCACTCTCCACCTTAGGGGGAGCTGAGAACCGCCGTGGTTTAGGCAATGCAGGCGAAGTTGGATACGAGAGCCGTTTCTTAGCTGATGCCTTGTCTGTGAACCCTTCGTTTTCCTGTGTGGTACCACCTAATGGGCTTTGGGGCTTGAGCCTGGCTCGAGCTGATTTAGTTGGAACCATGTAGCTCGGGAGAGCTGGTGAGCCAGCGAGGCTCTCATCGTCTCTGACTGATGAACCAGCAATGCTGTGTCTGCGGTTCCTCTCGGACAGGACCGAGATTGTGCTTTTGGAGTCGTCGTCATTGGATTTCCTCGAGGATTGGTTTAGCCTTGAGGGAGTTGGAGGTGAGAAGAAACTGTTTTTGTTTCTTGGGGTCCCTCTTGCGGATGATGGTGTGTTTGGTTGAGTTGAGCCATTGCGGGTTAGAGATTTTGCAGCTTCGTTGCGGTTAATAGAGCCCTTGACCGAGGCAGCATTGTCATTGTTGCTGTTGCTTTGTTCTTTCTCGGAACTCTCTAGTGGCCTACCAGCCATCCATCTCTCTAACCAGCTCCAACCCCATGTCGGGTTGCTTGGATCCATGAACATCGGGTTTCCAGATTTAGAGTTGTTCTTCCAGTTTTGCTGCAAACATGAACATATAGGATCATTACAACATTCAAATGAACCACAGATTCAACTTCAATGGATGTGTTCACTTTTTAATTGTATCTTTCCACACATTCAGCATTATAGGTAACGACTGGAGTACCTGATGAGAGTATGAATAAGCCAATGCCCTTTCCCTTCTCATTGTTGCCTCGTACTTGCTTAGCAAATTCGCTTCAACTTTCTCCTTTGATTGAATGCTATCATTCCAGTTATCCCCGTTCTGTGAGCAGCAACAGGAAAAATAGTACTTTTATAAGCAAAGGCCCAAAGATTCCATTTTCAGATAAAAAAAGAGACAGTAAATTGATAGTGTAAGTAAACATCTATTTGATATGAATGGTAATGCTACTATTAACCCTTTCCAGACTAATAAGCAGAAACATAATAGCAACTGCTAGGAAGAAATCAACAGTTCTTACTTCTTAGCAATCCTCTCACCAAAAACAACGGAAGAAACTTTGAATAACAAGAAAAAAACTGAATCAGATGAATATGAGAGACAGACCTTCAAGCCAGCTAGCTCTTTAGCATGTTTCTGAAGGAGTTGTTTCTGGCGAGCCTGATTCTCTTCTGACATCCTGATTCTCCTAGCTCGGATCTGCGACTGTACACGAGAGAGAGTCTGCATACATTTTAGAGTATTTGCAGCTTGCCGCTTAACAACAGATCCTTCCATCAATAACTTAAGTCTGACCAAACCCCTCATTGCCCGCAACGCTCTCCTTGCCTGTATTTCAGATATTACACAAAATAAGATTATACTCAACAAAGCAGCTTCCTTCACACAAAATCAAGTGCCTCGGTCAAACTCATACGAAATTCCGAAGGAATTAAGTTTCTGCAGATAATAAAGCCAATTGCAAGAGTAGAATTACATACCAAATAACCTCTAAATATAGTCTGGATCAAGATAGCAGCGGCTTCTTCGTTTGACTTTCCAGCAAATCGAGTAGGTGTAGCGCGACGAACAACACCAGGAGCAGATGAAGATGGAACTACAGGAACATCAGTAGCTGTAACATTCACAGCATCTGCTGTAGAAGGAGGTGAAAGATCCCTGTTCCGTTCAACAATCACTTCAGCTACTCTCACTTCACGAGGAGCAAGAGCAGGAGGAGGAGAAGAAGAAGATTGTCTAACATTATCCACAACAGGAGGATTAGAGATAACACCATTTTGTCCCTCAGCCAATTTTTGCTTCGACTTCTGAAAACACATCAACATGTCAATATATACAGACTATAACATTAAGTCACATCAATATACAAAAAAAAAAACTTCACCTTTGAATCTGGGCTGAATGCTTTCTTAACACTTGAAAACCATTTAGCTTTTTTCCCCATCTCTATGTAATCCTTCACAGAGAAGAAACAAATTATTCCACAAGGAAACTGAATCTACTGATCTCAGTAGCTAAATTACGACAGATCTCGAAATCTAGAGCTAAAATTCACCAATTGATACTGAATCAGGGAGAGAATGAATCGTACCTATGAGAAGACAGTGACACCAGATCTGATAGACGAAAAAGCTTGAAGATAAAACCTGGAGGAGTCAACTAAACCACAACGCGGCTTCTAAGTAGTGACCTTATCGGAGAAGACGAAAAAGCTTAAGAATCGAATCGATTGGATCTTTGCTGAGGTGCGAAGATAACTTTTCTTCTTCGAATTGCTTTCACATTATCATAATTGCAAATGGAGAAGAGAGAGAGAGGAGAAGACAGATGGATTCAAAGCTGTGTGAAGAAGAGTATTTGTGACGGTGTGTGTTTGTGCGTGATGCCACTTAATTGGGCCTCTTTTGTGGGCCCCATTCTACTCTTCTTTTTTTCCTTTTCTTCTTCTTAATTTACCAACTTCGTCTCTCTTTTACTCTATTCTTTTCACTTTTTTTTTTTAGTGATGAGTTTTATTTCTTAAGTTTCATAAACACTGTTTTGTTAATTTTTCTTTTTATAGTATAGTATCTTTAGATTTATTATTATTTGGTGCATTTCAAAAATAGTATACATAGTTGACATGGTATATTGGTGTTTTCTCTAAAAATGTTTGAAATTTTCTTAAAATATGGATAACGTGTAAACTGGAAAATGTATTGGATTTTGTACCTTTTTTGAAACTAGATAATTTAATGAACAAGTTATGAGGATCGATAAAACAGTGACCATATAAATTTTAAATTAATTTATAACTTTATCCGGTAAGATTGGTCTTTAATTTCACCTAATAAAACAAAATTGTTGCAATAAAAAGTTTTTATTCGTCTTTAATTTTTGTCTTTAGGCGGGTTAAAATATAACACTATATTTTTGCCGTTAAATATCTGTTATTAATCGAATTAAGATTTAAGATCGTATTTTTTGTCGTCAAATACCAATTGTTTATCGAATTAATTCATCTGCATAATCCGTATAAAGTATGTGTGTTTTAATACACGCTTACATTACTACAACCGACAAAACATGTGAACAAAATATGTCCACCAGTGAGACAGCCTTTATCATTTTAAAATATACTCGTTAACAAGCCACCATATACGATACTTAATACTTTCTGGATTTGATAAATCATGAAAATTAGTTGGTCATTGTACTTGTACACCATATCATATTTTATGTTCAGATCCACCCACACTACTAAGTTAATCTCCGATGGATGAACAAAGAAAATATTTGACTCATAATACCTAGTGACACAAACCATAAATAATGCTTTGGAAAAACTCGTTTTATGCAACAGCTATTAGCAGACTGTATTTTGCTCTATGATCGTGTATATCCACCACAAAAGCAATTTCCCAAATTATATGGATTGACATACAGTGAACTAGAACGATGATTGAAAGAGTATATAATTTTTGTCCACTGGATTAAGTATTATCTGCCTGAAATCATTGACTTTTTTCGGAGATAAACCCAAAAGGTTCCTTATCGGTGGCCAGCTTGTACCAGTCTTCCTGTAATTTTTGTGGTTAAGAAAAAAAAAAAA
>Ga0041059_1000226_pt1 | contig 37651 bp, 35 predicted proteins | sample AraColnosormetaG_FD_56232 | JGI IMG/M metagenome (GOLD analysis project Ga0041059, IMG submission 56232) | Arabidopsis roots microbial communities from North Carolina, USA - Col MF nosort | ecosystem: Host-associated > Plants > Roots > Unclassified | place: USA: North Carolina | collected...
GACGAGTACAAGANACAAAAAAAAAAAACAAAGGGGACAAAGAATGGTGTGGAGAAAAAAGTTTGAAGAAGAAAGAAAAAAAAGTGAGGAAATTGTGATGATAATGGTAGGGGTGGTGGGGAACATATCTCTTCTTTATCAGTTTCCCTTTTTTTTTTTCTCTCTCAAAAATCATGTTTGGAGTTTCTTTTGGTTCAAGCTAAATCTTTTTCTCTTCTTCTTTCTAATAGTATCTATTTGTTTCTTCAAACCAAACGATATCTACGCAATACATGTCGGTTATTGTGATAACGACATTGTTTGGATGTTTCGGGTTCAAAAGATTTGTATGAATGTGTATACTATATATGTTTTTGGCTCAATGATAAAGACACTTGATAAGAGATTCAGGATCGTTTCAAATTATTTTAAAAAACTATATATAATATGAAAAACACTTTAATACTTAAGAATACTATTTGTAATCCGTAAAACTTTAAGTTCTAAAACCATTAATTAAAAATAAGAAACAAGTTACGTTGTACATATAAACTAAAAGACGGAATGGAATATGATTTGATTGTAAAAATAACTTTGGACAAAATCTTCCAATTATAAAAGAGAGAACAAAGAGTTCTAATCATATTGATTGGTAGGTCATGAAGAAGCTTAAGGAGTGATTGTAGAAGAGTGGAAGTGGAGGCGACAAAGTGAGGAGACACGTGGAAAAAGGCACGTGACGTGGGGAACGTGAAATGTTGTCGATAGTGTTTACTGTCTCGTGCTTGCAAAACTATATGTATGTTTTGGAGTGTGAGAATTGTGACGTATCCTCAGTCCTTAGTCCATAGGCGAAGCATCTCTCATTAGCTCCTCTCTTTAAGGTTACGCATTCATTACTCATGCTTCCCTTCTCTCATTTTCTTTCTTTTTCTATATTCCCCTCTATTTGTTTCTTCGCTTCTAATTTATTACATGTAACGTACAAAACCAAGAAGCATGCACTTTTTTCTGGTGACCAAAGTTTAATATATCAACCGAATTGACTATACCACATACATGTTTCTATCTAAATCCAATGAATATTACACAAATAGAATCTTGGTGTGCCAACCAAAGAGAAGCATTTATTAAAGTCACTATTTTGAATACTAACGACGGATAAGACTAAGATCACCAATATGATGTGTTTTGGTCTCTGCCATGAAAAGATACAGAAATTCTGATTAAGATTTGTGGGAGATTAGCACCACTTGATTCACTTTGATTGCTACACATAAAAGGTTGGTAAATTGGTTTAGTATTGGAAAAATATAGTAGTGGTTGGACTTGACTATAGATGCTTCATGATAAGATAAATTAAAAGGAACAATCAAATTAGTAGAGGAGTGTAATTACTAACAGCGACGTGGATTAAAATCATGGAAAGCTCAAACTCTTGTCATGCTTAGATACAATGGAGTCCACGTAGACTATTTTCAATATTTTTTGTCATAATTAAAGAACATTATTAGAGAGTTAATGACGTACATGAGACGTGTTTAGCAGTTGATATTCAATTTAAAAAACATTTTGACATACTTTAATGCTAAAACAAAAACATTTTTTTTGCTTAAAGTGTCTCGCGGTTATAAAAAAAACCTTAATTATGGAAGTGTTGTTTGTCGAACCCACGAATGCATCAATGCGCGTCACGATAGTCTCATGCATTGAACTTGATTTTACTAAGACGGATAATGAAGTAAACTATGTATTGTACATTGGTCTACATTTATTTAAGAAAACATGTTCTTATCCGGTTTAGAACTATCTTGTCTACGTTCATATGATTCCTTAAATCTAAGCCTAAACTTTTTAAACTAAATCAGTCACAGTTTCTTATTCATTTATAGTGTTTTAACAAAATAATTCAGTTAATTCTAAAATCCAACCCTAATTATTTTATAAGAAATCAAACAATCTTTTTTCTTTTTTTTTTTGTTAAACGAAAGGTAGTACTAGGAGTCGAGTATATTTACATTGAAACAAACAAAATTTAATTAGAACACACCCAGCAAAAAAATCCGAGCACAAAGTCAAAACCAACACTTTGACCAAGTGTCTGCATGACACGTGTATTTGTCTGCTACATGGACAACATCTTTAACAACACTGTCTCATCATTCCACCATTTTCTTTAATTAAAAAAAAAACATATCAGAAAGACCATTCCAATATTATTACTTCTTCCTTTTAAGCTCTAACAATTAAATAAAAATTTCCATTCTCTATATATAATACACACACGTTCAAATCATTAATCACCTGTTTTAGATAAAATCATAGAGAGAGAGAAATAGTAAAAGAAATAAAAAAAAATGGGAAGAGGGAGAAGCTCATCGTCTTCATCGATAGAGAGCAGCTGCAAAAGCAACCCATTTGGTGTGTCTTCGAGTAATACTCGGAACCTAAGCACGGACCTGAGACTCGGGCTCAGCTTCGGATCATCTTCCGGACAATATTACAACGGTGGAGATAACCATGAATATGATGGAGTCGGTGCGGCAGAGGAAATGATGATCATGGAAGAAGAAGAGCAAAACGAGTGTAATAGTGTCGGAAGCTTCTACGTGAAAGTGAACATGGAAGGAGTTCCTATTGGGAGAAAGATCGATCTTTTATCTCTTAATGGATATCATGATTTGATCACAACTCTCGACTACATGTTCAATGCTTCAATCCTTTGTAAGTATCTACACACACTTAATTACATCTTTGCATGTAGACTTAGTTAATATTTATATTTGTTATACCTCTCTTTGCATGTATATAGTTAAGACCAAAACTAATGGCAATAAAAAAATTGTGAAAATAGGGGCTGAAGAAGAAGATATGTGTAGTGAGAAGAGTCACGTGCTAACGTACGCAGACAAAGAAGGTGACTGGATGATGGTTGGAGATGTTCCTTGGGAGTAAGTTCTTTTTTAATTTTAGTGTATTAAAAATCTCTAGTTAAGTATTTTTTTTGACATAATTATGTAAAAATTCCCTTTAATTAATGGGGACTTAATTGATTATGTAGGATGTTCTTGTCTAGCGTGAGAAGACTAAAGATCTCAAGAGCTTATCACTACTGATTTTCTAAAAGCAAACTTGGAAGAATCTAGGATTGACCAATACAGTCAGTGGTGGTGGGGGAAAAAGTTAGTTTTGTCTGAATGTAAATCACTTGTTCGAGATTTTATTCAAATTTTGTTTCTAGTTTTATTACATTTATAAAAAAATCGGTTGTAACTTGTAATGAAGCTATTTTTTTCAAGAAAAAAAGCTGTAGCTAATGCAGATCCTTTTTGGTTTAGTAGTTATTTTTATGGTTTTAGACATAGATTAGATAATACTAGAAATATGAATTGTTTTGGAACACTGCTGAATTAGGTTCATATTCGTATTCTAGTTTTCACAAAGTTTCAGTTGAGTTACTAGTTTAACCAAATCAAGATCTATTTCATATTTTCATACTATCATTTACTTCTCAATTCAACTATTTTACCGGAATAAACAGTGAAATATAGTTGTTCTAGTTATGGAATCTGAAATTGAAAAATAATTGTCAAAAAATTTCAACAGACTCTGTCGGAGATATTACAATTGTTCCGCTCACCAAAAGCATTAAAGCCCATACAAGGAAAACAAAAACAAAAACTCTTAAGCCACTCTGATTATTTTCCTCACTGCACACAAATTTACACGAAAACAACAAAAGATGAAAGAAAGCATCATTTTTCAAAATCGAAGAGGTTTCTTCAGAATCAAGCAAACTGTGTTTCCCCTTTGATGTTCAAAACTTCACAGTAACTTACCAAGAAAGTAACCATGGTGATCTACTTAAACCACTTGATATCTCCATATTATTTTCCGATAACCCGAAACAATCAGATCCATGTTCCGGGAATATACTCTCTTTCAAAGAATCACAAGTAATTTCCGGCGAAACCCACTGTGAATAACCTCTCACATTCGAGCATTCCCATGGTGATTTCTTCGAATTCTTCTTCACTCTAAGAGTAACATTAAGGAAACATATATTCTTAAACACATCTCCTTCTATACCTTCAAGAAGACCCGCAACACCTATTCCATCGCCATTTACATTCTCAAAGGTGATTTTCTCTATAGCTGGGAGTGCTTTGGGATCGTATTTCTCATCAGGATGTTCACCGTACTTACCGGTGAACCTAATCGCTTTCTTTACATTATCGAGCTTCACGTTCAAGATGTGAACGTTTCTAACATACCCGCCTCTTCCAGCAGAAGTCTTGATTCTGATTCCAGTATTCGAATTGAACAAATGTAAGTCTTTAATGTATATTTCGGATACACCTCCCGACATTTCACTTCCTATTGCTATTCCTGAGCTTGAAGTAGTTTGACCTGTTAACCGATTAATCTTGATCTTGGAGCTCGGTCTTGCGTAGGATATTCCATACTCATCCCATCCGCTTTTTATCGATACCAAATCATCCCCGGTAACTATGTAACAATCCTCTATGCAAACATTAGTTGATGAATCTGCAAACAGAACAATTTCCAAAGATAATAATAAGGTACATATCTTGAATCTACGAGTAAAATTTGCAAGGAAACTCACCTGGATCAACTCCATCTGTATTTGGAGATTCAAGAGGAGCCAAAATTGTGAGATTCTTTACAACAACATCTCTGTTCAGACAAAAACTCCATATCAGAACATTGAAGAGAGAAATTTGGTGGATATCAAAATCAAATCATGATTAAGTTATTATGACCTGCAATAAACAGGATGAATGTTCCAAAACGGTGAATTCAAGAATGTGAGGTTGGAGATGATCAGACCAGTAGAGTTCATGAGCTCAACAAGATGAGGTCTTGTATAGTTAAGCTCTCCATTTCTAAACCAATCCCACCATACAGTTCCTTGACCATCAATTGTCCCGTTCTCGCCTAAAATGTTGATATCATCAGACAGCATATCTAAAACTAGCATCATCAGTTCAAAACTAATCATTTTTTATAAATGCTGTACTAGTACCTGTTATGACTACATCTGTGAGATTCTGACCATATATAAGACTTCTGTGTCTTCTACCGGGCAATTCTCTTCCTCGTCCATATGATGGTAATGGATCAACCACGGGCCAATTCTCTGAGCTCTGAGTGTTAACAAGTTGTATAAGTGATCACAGTTCATATAGCAAAGGGTATGCTTGTAAAGATTCAAAAAGGCAGAGACTTGCCGTTGACCCGAGAATCGTTGCACCTTTATCTAGCCATAAGGTGAGGTGACTGATAAGGTCGAAACTCCCGGTAAGCCACTGACCAGCGGGAACAAAAAGCTTGGCCCCGCCTTTATCAGAGAAAGAATTGAGGTAGAACAGAGCATTCTGAAAGGCTTTAGTGTTTAGAGTCACACCATCTCCAACCGCTCCAAACTCTGTAATCGATACGCTGTGAGGCCGGTGAAGACTCGCTAAATTGGAATATTCACAATGCAGGCTTTCTCCAACACTACACCAAGCCCCATAGAAGGCCTGTACCAGGAGCACATACAAGAGCTGCAAAAACCAAAATTTCTCAAGTCTCAAGCTTTAATGAAACTCTGATAGCACACTGGAGCCACATTTCACTCTAAAACTAAGCAATGCGCAAAAGCAATCAGAACACTTGTTGTATAAAAATTCTCCACCTATTGTAGAACATTGTGATCCTATGATGTTCTCAAGTCTCAAGCTTTATGAAACTCACACATTAAACAGTGGAAGAAGCACAATTTAGGTGAGAGCCGCATTTCACATCTATAAGCTAACAAACATCAAATCAGGAAGAAAGATGAAATATTGCACAGTAAAAACAGTGAATTCTCAACCTTTAAACCAGATTTCAGATCTTAAAGACAAAGATATATATACATATTACCAGATTTGAGAGACAAGAGCATTGGAATTGTCTAAGTAATGTCCAAAGAAAGAAGAGATAAATTGATAAAGACTTACAAGGAAAGATCTCTTCATATGAAAAGAAGATCTGTGATCTCCTCCTCCAGGAAACTTAAATTAAAAATCTTGACAAAAAATCTTTAGCAGCTTGGAATCCTTCTCTGTTTCTCAGTCACTCACTCATAGATTGGTAGCTAAAAATCAAAACTTTGAATCACAAAAAATTTCTCTCTCATGGATGGATGGATAGTAGTAGCAAGTTGCAAAGATTGATTAGATGGGTCAGTGGTGAGAGGAAACTGGGGAACCCACAATGGACATAAAAATCATTGAAAGAGACCGTTTCTGCCCGCCAAAATTCAAGCAGTAGGTCCATCTTCTACCTTCTCCGTACCCATGATCATCGCCATTACCAATTTTTTAATATCTTCCTCCTACGAAAACCAAGATATAATTAGAGACTTTAAACCATAATTAAAGAAGAAGAAGAACATTCGATTCGATGATATCTAAGATGTCTGGAGATACCTTATTTGATGTTCTGTTACAAAGAGACAAAGAGGGTCACTGAGAGAAACCCAGAGAGAAAGAGAAACCCAGTCTGTATTAATATGAACAACACTTATAAATCAATTGTTTCTTTTGTTGGGAAGGAATCAGCGTATTTCATGTGATCCGAACTAAAAGAATATTATTATAAAAAGGATAAAGAGAAAATTGTGACCTTCAAATTCTTCTTACATCGAAGATTGATTGATTCTATTGAAGCAAAAAAGGGTTTTTTGAAAAGCTCTGTAATTCTTTTTTTTTTACTAATGAGACGAAACGCTGTCGTTTAGTTGGAAGAAGATAACGGATCACGTGACACGTGGCGTTTGGTCTCGTAAGTCGTAACGTAGTGAGAGTTGACTGACTCTGCTAATTATACGTTTTCATAATTTCAGTTAAAAAAAGATAAATGGACACCAGAAAAAGAGCTAGAATTGGTGAAGGGATTTTTTGAAATTATATTCCGAAATTAGAGAGAAGAATTAATAAGACAGGCATAGTAATGAGACAGACTTGTTGTTGTCTATAAATAAAACAATACAACATCCATAATTACTATACTTAATTACCCCCCCTTTAATTATTCAGCAAACATACCACCATCATGGACCGGATTATCTGGTCAAAATACCCTATATAAACAATTATTTCAAATATTCACTATTGACTAAGACAAATCAATTTTTTTCTGTAAAAACAGAGCTTAATGGTGAGATCCATAGATTAAATACTATTGAATATCATCAGTTAATCTATCAATCAATAGTCAATAGATCAAATCTACGCCTGAAAACAAAACCAAACCGAAAACGAGTCTAAACCAAAGTAAACAAGAGAAACACAAGAAGAAGCAATTTTCATCAACTTTGTAACTCCTGCAGTCCTGCCCCCAATAAGTCCACTTTCTTTGCAGGCTTCCCTGAATGCAACAAAACATAATGTGATTAATTAATCTTAACAACGACATTTGGGATATGATTATGGGGTTCTCTTCCGTTAACAAATAGTAAACCAGGCCACTTTCCGGTTTACGTAATATTGGTCTGAAATTTATGCTAAAACGAATTCGGTACCGTTTTCCATCAATATCTTTGAATCAAACAACTCTTTATAATTCTTAGTGCAATCACAGTCAAAATAACTCAAATAGCTTTTGGTCAAAATATCAGATCAAAGCACAATGCACTTGAGAGAGTCTTTACAAGCCAAAAGTAAATTTTCATGAATTGAATCAAAACATGATGAACACTTAGTAACTCCTGCCCCAATAGGTCCATTTCTTTGCAGGTTTTCCTGAAGCAAAGCAGAGAGTGCCTGCATCGAAAACATTGAAGCTTCGTGTCAATGGATGGACTAAATTTATGAGCCAAATTTCTCAAACAGATTCTAAATTTAGAGGGTCTCTGACCTTCAGGGAGTTCAGGCTGATCAAATGGAGAACAAAGGGTTTTAGCTGCTCCTGTTTCACCTTTCGTACGTGCCTTAACATCTCTTTCCACTTCCTACAAAGAATTTAAGTTTAAGGAACTTAAAATTGTTATCTTCTTGAGTTTTAATTCTATAAGCTGGAATAAGAAGTTTTTGCTGTAACATACCTCTTCATCACACCAGGGAGCCAAAATGAGTTTCTTTTCGTTAAGAGCTTTGATAAACTCATCCCAAGTCTTTACCTCTTGAACACATGCTTCCCTCTTTTGCTTAGCAACTTCATACATGTTTTGCTGGATCTTTTCAAGCAGTTCCTTAACATGTTCGACTAAGCTACCTCTTGGGATATCTTCCTTAACTCCGTTGTCACGTCTCACAGTTCTGACCTATGGGATAAATGAAATCCGTTTAGCTACATTACAAGTTACATATTTAAACCAGGCACTTACTTCAATATTATATGTCGAAGGAATTGATGAGATATTAAACGGACTGACCTGATCATTTTCTAGGTCTCTGGGACCAATCTCAATCCTCAATGGAACACCCTTCATTTCCCAGTCTGAATACTTCCATCCAGGAGAGTAGTTGTCCCTTAAATCTTCTTCAGCACGGATACCGGCTTCACACAAGGCAGATGCAGTAGCAGTACAAGCATCATAAATTCCTTGGGTATTAGCATCTTTGTAGGGAACAGGAATCACAACAACTTGCACAGATGCGACTTTAGGAGGGAGTACCAGGCCTTTGTCATCTCCATGAGTCATAATCATCACTCCAATCTATAAAAGGTTTGAAAATGATAAGTTAACAGTTGTAGAGCACATGAGAAAAATAATCTAAGTACTTCCAAGTATTTACCGTCCTGGTACTGTAGGCCCAAGAATTCTGCCACACCATTTCTGTCTCTGCTTTCTCATTCTCAAAGTTGATCTCAAACATCTTCGCAAAGTTTTGTCCCAAACAATGAGAGGTTGCACCTTGTACACCACGACCAGTGTTTGGAATGAAAGCCTATAAAATCAAAGTTCAACTTCACAGAGAGTAAACCCACAAGAAAAAAGGTTAAGTCTCAGAACAAAAAGATTACATACCTCTACACTTGTAGTGTAAAGTCCACCAGCAAACTTCTCATTTTCACTCTTCATACCTTTCACAACTGGAACTGCAAGATATTCTTCATATATGCGACGGTAAAGCTCCAAAATTTGAAGGACCTAAGAACAACAGAAGCCGTATGATGAAACAATTTCACCTAAATGATGTTGAACTGCTTAATATAACGCTTAGTTTGCAGCAAAAAAAAAAGGAGAGATTGGATCACATGCAAAAGTTTTAGGTTCACCTACCTCTTCATCTGCTTCTGCTTTTGTGGCGAATGCAGTGTGACCTTCCTGCCAAAGGAACTCACGGCTCCTGCAATTAAATAGGTTAGGCAGTGGGCTGTGGCAAGCAAATTTCTGTGTCGAAGGTTTCAATCCAAACGTTAAGCCGAATATTTACAGCAGAAACAATGACTAGCTCAAGAAAAAAAGTACTAACATGATAATGAACAGAAAAAGTAGAAAGGAGTATATGATAATAAAATACCGGATAAATGGGGTAGGGTTGCTGAACTCCCATCTAACAACATTGCACCACTGGTTAAGCTTCAAAGGCAAGTCACGGTGCCCCCTTATCCACTTGCTGTAGTAAGGGTACATCACTGTCTCACTGGTTGGACGAATAGCAATTGGGACTTCCAAGTCAGATTTACCTGACTTTGTAACCCACGCAACCTAAACAAAACAATGAGATCTGTTATAAGAAGGCCTTTTTCTTCACAAACAAGATCTACAAGATATACAAACCTCAGGGGCGAATCCCTCGATGTGGTCCTTCTCCTTTTCTAAGACACCAGGAGATACAAACAGAGGGAAATAGCAATTCTTGACCTTCATTTTCTTGATTTCCGCATCAAAGAAAATCTATGGAAAAACCAATGAAAACAAAATGATCATTTCACACACTTGATTCCACTTTCAATCAATGTGATTAACTCAAATCACAATAAAGAAACGATGATACTCACTTGCATAATCTCCCAAATGGCCATTGACCATGGCCGTAGAATATAACATCCAGAGATATCGTAGTACTCAATCATATCTTGTTTACAAACCTAGACAGACATAAAGAAAAGCAGATGTCATATAACCAGCTTGGGACAAAAAAGAATGTGGAAACACTCATCGTTGAACATATAAACAAACCTCAGAATACCATTCCCCGAAGTTCTCATCTTTCTTAACACTGAGTCCGAGACCCGTTTCCTTCTTGACGTCCTTCTTCTTCTGTCCACTCGAAGAAGCCTTTGCAACCTTTTCTTTCACAACCTTTTCTTTCTTAACCTTTTCTTTCTTTTCTTTCACAACCTTTTCTTTTTGTTCACTGGGATCAGCCATTGCAACCTTCTTCTTCTGAAATGCATTACCAATAACGAAATCCAATTACAATCAAAGTTATGAAAATCAAGGTTTATCACTACCAAGCTAATGGATTAGTAAAATCAATGGCAAGCTACTTCGGGATCTGCGAATCGTTTGAGATTTCCGTCAATTTCTCAACCAAAATCGAGTTACTGTCCACTCACACAAAAACAAAATCCGGCGAAAACTAAAAAGCTAAGGAACCTAAGAAACACGACAATGGATTACACTAAAGACATCCTAGCGAATTACCAAAATCACAATAGATTCACGGAACAATAAGAAACGTTTGAGGTAAAGGGAAGAAGAACTTACCAATTTCGCCGGAGAGCTGAAGCAGGACTGAGCTGAAGACGGCGGAGCAAAAGAAGCAGCAAAGATAAGAGAAGAGAGAAAGGAATCGAGAGAGCAAAATAGCGTTACAAGTTGCGAACGTTTGACTCGCTTGACGAGCTTTGTTACTGAACTTCCAATTATATACGGCCACGTGTTAGGGTTGGATCTGGTTTTTGCCTAAATGCTTAGTTTACATGGGCCAAGCCCAATAAGTCAACGATCGATGCATTAATTATTTATACTATAGTTGTGGAGAAAAGATGGATTTATATTCTAATCCAGTTTCGCAGTCGATCCATTTGCAACTTGAATAATGGTTAGGTCATGGAATAAAAAAGCTGTATTTTATTACTCATGAGTAAAATCAATCCTCACATGTCATTATAACTCGACCTAGTAACAGCCCACCTTAATGGCCCACTAAAGCCCAAATTTGAAATAACGGTCAAATCTTAACATTTAAGTTAACAAATGATAAATTAGTAGTATATGATTAAACTCAAATCTAACAAGGATGCAAATGATCATCGATCATCACATGTCAATTAAAATTTATTTAACGTTGTGTAACGCATATAAAATGATATAATTATTAATTTCACTAAAATTTTGAATTTTTTTTTATGAATTGTCGGGAAGCGGAAAAGTGTTACCGCACCACAAAAATCAACGATGACGTACCAACAGTGAATGATTTGACCCCCAAAAACCCACACAGTCTCTCTCTCTCTCTCTCAATTTGGGATTCGAGACGAAACCCTAGCTCTGATTTTTTTCAATTCCGATGGAGGCGGGAGAGCGGCGCAATGGCGATTCGATGAGTCACAATCACCGCGCACCGAAGAAGCCACGTCTCGCTGGGTTATTAACCGAGTCAGATATCGACTCTGAGTTCGCTCACCACCAGACCGGTGTTGCCAGAATCAACAACGGTAGCTTCGGGTGCTGTCCTGGCTCCGTTCTCGAGGCGCAACGCGAGTGGCAGCTTCGTTATCTCCGTCAGCCTGATGAGTTCTACTTCAACGGTCTCCGTCGTGGACTTCTCGCTTCTCGAACTGTGATCAGTGACCTAATCAACGCCGATGATGTTGATGAGGTCTCTCTCGTTGATAACGCCACCACTGCTGCTGCTATTGTTCTTCAGAAAGTTGGAAGGTGTTTCTCGGAAGGGAAGTATAAGAAGGAAGATACTGTAGTGATGTTTCACTGTGCGTTTCAGAGTGTGAAGAAGTCGATTCAGGCTTATGTCTCTCGTGTGGGAGGTTCTACTGTTGAGGTTAGGTTACCTTTCCCTGTAAATTCGAACGAAGAGATTATCTCCAAGTTTAGAGAAGGACTAGAGAAAGGTAGAGCGAATGGTAGAACGGTTAGGTTAGCTATCATTGATCATATAACGTCGATGCCGTGTGTTTTGATGCCGGTACGAGAATTGGTTAAGATCTGCAGAGAGGAAGGTGTGGAGCAGGTTTTTGTTGATGCAGCTCATGCCATTGGTAGTGTTAAAGTTGATGTGAAAGAAATCGGAGCTGATTACTATGTGAGTAATCTGCATAAATGGTTCTTTTGTCCACCGTCTATCGCGTTTTTCTATTGTAAGAAACGTGGTTCTGAGTCTGATGTTCATCACCCTGTGGTGTCTCATGAGTTTGGAAATGGTTTGCCTATAGAAAGTGCCTGGATTGGGACTAGGGATTACAGTTCACAGCTTGTGGTTCCATCTGTGATGGAGTTTGTAAACAGGTTCGAGGGAGGGATGGAAGGGATAATGATGAAGAACCATGATGAAGCTGTTAGAATGGGTTTAATGCTGGCTGATGCTTGGGGAACGAATCTAGGGTCACCTCCAGAAATGTGTGTTGGGATGGTTATGATCGGTTTACCTTCAAAACTCTGTGTTGGAAGTGATGAAGATGCTATTAAGTTGCGGTCATATCTGCGGGTTCATTACTCAGTTGAGGTTCCAGTTTTTTATCTCGGATTGAGGGATGGAGAGGAAGGAGTGAAAGACAAAGACAGTGGACTAATTACTGCGTATGTTCGGATCTCTCATCAGGTCTATAACAAAACTGAGGATTATGAGAGATTGAGAGACGCAATAACAGAGTTAGTCAAGGATCAGATGACTTGTCAAAACCTTCCTGCATTGTAGTAACCAGGTATGCTTCAGATTCACAATCTTGCTTACCATCTAGAGTTGATTGCCATGCTTAACATCTGTTGGCTTCTCTGCCTTCAAAATGGTGGACTGTAAAAAAGCAGACAACTTTAGATCTTTTTTCCATGCTCTAGGTGATGATTGCTTGATCGTATATGAACCAAACCAATTAAGGTATTGTTCTTCTAAACATATGTTTTGGTTTTGGTGGCAGATATACTTTGATAATCCACAAGAGCCTCATTGAGACTCTTTCATAGATCAACTGCCGGTGTAACAATAAGGCGATGGAAGAGCCACGGGCAAAGATTCCGGAGGTAACATGTATTGATGAGCTTGTGGAGGAGCGGCTTGCAATGGAAGAAGAAGCTAACCTTGAGAGGCCCTCTCTTTTTATTAGTCTTTTATAACGTTTAACGGCTTTGTATGATTATTGCAAATAAAATCATGTGCGTCTAATCTTATCTTCCTCAAACATTCTGCTTGCGAATCTCCTGTCGCAGTTCCAATAATTTTTCCTTATTGAAAACTTTTTCCCTCACATTGAAAGCATATTCATAGATATGTAATGACACCTAATTTATCATTGTTTTGTATGATTCTGGTTCGTTTTCACATCTATGTCTATTATGTCTATTTACCAACTTCAAAGTTCAATTAAAAAAGGGTCAAAAGTACTAAATTGATTCCGATGAAACCTGTCAGGTCAAATCCTACTAAATAATAACCAATGGGTATTCCTGGAGAATTTGAAACTCTTGAGATTTGAGTTAACTTGATACCACGTGTCATCCATCAGGCGGTTTATCGGAGAAGAAGAGTCTTAAATCCGGCGAGTAAGAAACTCCGACTGTTTTTTGATTCAGAGCTAAGCAAAAAAAGCGTGATTGTGTTGTGGAGTAGAGGAAGAAGATGGTTGATGAGACAGAAAAACCTATTAGGTTACTCAATTTCGTCTCCGAGGAACAGGTTCTCTCTCTCTCTCTCTCTATCGAAACCCTAGTTTTGTGAAATTCAATTTAAAATTGCTTGTTTTTTCTGAGAAATTGATTTGGTGATCCAGTTAGATGAATCGAAGAAAGAAAGAGGAGAAAGAGTTGAAGATGGAACATTCCAGAGGGACAGGGCTCTCTACGAGGTATTTCTCCATCCTTCACTGTCGTTTTCAGTCCCATGAGTAAATCATTCGTTTTCTTCTTCCTCACTTGTAATGTGTTTCAATTGCAGATTTTGAAAGAGAACAAAGACAAGAAGGACGCTGAGTTTAATGAACGATTCAAGCATAGTGAGTCACTATCTCTGTATAGCAGTATTGATTCCATTGTTTCAAGCTGTGATCAATTCTTATGTCAAGATCTTTGCTTTGGTTTACCTTTTCTGAAATTCAAATTTTTGGTATGTTACCTTCTGTTGAATGGTTTGACTAAAGAAGAGACTATATTGAATTGGGATTTTACAGGGCCACCCAAAGCTCTGGATGAAGATGAGACCGAGTTTCTTGATAAACTGGAAATGGTGAGCTATCTTCTTTTATTGCCAATGGACTGCATATCAGTGTAGATATTACTGAGTTAGTGCTTATAAGCTCTGAAGGATCATGACTTTATGGCGTGATCTTTGGGCTTATATCTTCTCTGTCATCTTAACACCCTCATTTGCACTTGTTGTTTATAGTCAAAGAGGGAATATGAACGTCAATTGGCAAATGAAGAAGATGAACAGCTTCGTAATTTCCAGGTAACTTTCTTTTGAATCTTGAATAACAGTTAACAAAAGCTTACAAAATTGTTAGATTAAGATTGTATCATGGTTCTATTTTCAGGCAGCGGTTGCAGCACGATCTGCAATCCTTCACGAACCAAAGGAAGCAGCACTGCCACCACCAGCGCCAGTCACCAAGGTGAGTATCTCATGATTCAATTTGGAATGTTAGATAAAATTTGCAGATCTTCATCTGAGCATTTGAATCACAAGGGGTTATATATATCTTGAACTCTTTTACAGGAACAAAAACCAATCGGGAAGAGAAATCCTGCGACTCGTCCATTTAAAGCGATCATAAAAGTCAAGCCACAACCCAAGAAGGCTAAAGCAACAGAGAAAGAAGAGAAAGAGATCCCAGGGAATGGAAAACCGGCCAGCCATATCGACCAGGCTTCTTTAGATTCTGTAAAAGGCAATGTCACAGGTAAAACTACTGAAGGTCTGCAAACTGGTTTAGCCTTAGTCTCATATAGTGATGAAAGTGAAGACGATGATTAATATTTTGTGTTACTGACTCAATAATCTATATAAACATTCACAATGAATCAAAATATTGAATCTTTTGGTGTCAGTTCCATTGTATAGTATTAACTCAGAAATGCTAAAAAATCATTAGAAAGGAAATTTTATGTAGAAGCACTCAGATGAAGTTGTACTAAAGAAGCATAAACACCATCTTTGATATTAATCAAAGTCTCATGCTTTCCCTTCTCCACGATGACTCCATTCTTAACCACTGCAATTACATCGGCGTTCTTGATTGTTGATAACCGATGTGCCACCACCACGGTGGTTCGGTTAACCATAACCCGGTCCAATGCATCCTGAACCACACGCTCTGACTCAGCGTCTAGAGCACTTGTGGCTTCATCAAGTAGCAACACTTTAGGGTCTTTAACGATTGCTCTGGCTATGGCTACTCTCTGCTTTTGCCCACCTGATAATTGAACTCCTCTTTCACCCACCATTGTATCATAGCCCTGCAACGGTAAGCAAAAGTTTCAGTTTAATCTGTATCCATATGGACCTGGAAATTATGGCTGGACACTCTTTTTTTTGGTTCGATTATTCGGGTTATTTTAAGCTGTTCAATGTTAGAACTTAGAATTTTGGTTGGGTGCGGTTAAAGTTACCTGTTGTAGTCCACTGATGAAGCCATGAGCGTTAGATAGCTCAGCTGCGGATACTATTTCGGTTTCAGTAGCATCTCCTCCTTTACCATAAGCAATGTTTGCCCTAATCGTTTCATTGAACAAAACCGGTTCCTGGCTCACAAGCCCGGTTTGCTGCCTTAACCATTTCAGCTGCAATGTCTTTATCTCAACTCCATCAAGAGTGATCTGACCAGAATCAGGGTCGTAAAACCTCTGTAGCAACGCAATCACTGTCGATTTCCCGCTCCCGCTCTCTCCAACCAAAGCTATTGTCTGAAACAGAGGGAAAAACAAAACAAAATAAGAGACTTTATTTGACCCGAACTGAACCAAACTGATTCATTTTTTCTATATCTTACCTTGCCAGCGCGAATAGACAGACAGAGATCTTGGAAGATCTGAACATCTGGTCTTGAAGGATATTTGAAACTAATATGACGAAGTTCGATATCTCCTTTAACATTATCAAGAACTCTCCCAGACTCATCACTTGGATCAATCTTCGATTCTCTGTCTATAACCGCGAAGATCGATGCAGCCGCATTGCTAGCTTTGCTGGAATCAGGAGACAATGAACTTGACTGAGAAATAGCTACAGCCGCCATTGTCAAAGCAAAGAAAACCTGTTTCGAAACAACACAAAACACTCTTTAGAAGGGGACAAAAAACAGGAATCATGAGTTTCTGAAATGTTTTTGTTGCCTTTACCCTGAAAACAGAATCAAAGGTTGTTTTCCCGTCATCGACAAGCCTTGCACCCGCGTAGAAACTGGCGGCGTAAGAAGAGAAGAGGACGAAGAAAGAAACACCGAAACCGATACCACTAACTATGCCTTGACGTATTCCTGTTCTCATAGGACCTTCACATTTCTTCTTATACATTTTCATCACTTTCTCCTCTGCACAGAATGAAGCAACCGTTCTTATGCTCCCCACCGCATCATTCGCTACTTGGCTCGCTTCCTCATACATTCTCTGCCAACAATTTTCCGTTTCATCAGACAAAAAATAGAGATATGTAACTTGTATAGAAAATCAAAGAGAGTTTAGTCGTACCTTTGCATCTGCACTGAAGCCAACCATGAACTTCATGTATATATAACCATTAAGCCCGATTAGCGGAAGCATCGCGAGAACAATGAAAGCTAACTGCCAACTCGCCACAAACGCTATGACCAAACCCGCGGTTACAGACGCAAGATTCTGAACCGTTTGAGCCAATGCGTCTCCAACTAGACCACGGACCGTAGCTGCATCAGCAGAGAGCCTAGCTCCAATAGCACCACTTGAGTTCTCAGTCTCATCAAACCATCCAACTTCCATACGAACAACTTTCTCAAAACACATTGATCTTATCCGCTGCACTAGTTTACATCCGGCTATGGAAAAAAAGATCGTTTGTGCTGGGAAGACCACCATTGAAGCTACACCAAGAAGCATGAAGATGATTGCCCAAAACCTTGTATCGGATTTTAACTGCTCAGGTGGTTTGAAAAATGCTTTGATCACGCTTGAGATTAGAATCCCGAATATCGGAAGAATAACTCCGTTTAAGACCGCGGCTATAGATCCGAGTATAAGCATAGGAATCTCTGGTTTGTTTAGAGCAGCGACTCTAAAGAAAGAGACTTTCTTTTCTTTGATCGGAGTAGAAACCTTGATGTCTTTCTCTGGTATAGCTTCGTTGTTGGTGTCTATTCCTGCTGGAAAACCAAACATAGAGAAAGAAGAAGATCTTTTGCTTAAAGACCGGCTTAGTGACGACTTCCTTAAACTAGACCGTTTCATGGACTCCATTGATAGTTTCTGCTCATCCGTTGAATCTTCTGTCTGTTTAGTATCTTCTTGTAGACGTATGAGCTGAGAATACGCTCCTTCCGGGTCTCTTAGGAGCTCAGAGTGAGAACCTGATCATACATTTTATGATCAGCACTTACTATCAGATAGGATTGGATATATATATATATACATGTATATGTGTTAGATACTTTGAGTTTTACCTTTCTCTACGATCTTGCCTTGATGAATCACAGCAATCATGTCTGCATTTCTCACCGTACTCAATCTGTGAGCGACAACGACGGTTGTTCGGTTAACCATGATCCTGTCAAGAGCTTCTTGAACAATCCTCTCAGACTCTGCATCAAGTGCGCTTGTTGCTTCATCTAAAAGCAAGATTCTTGGATCTTTCAGAATCGCTCTAGCTACTGCAATCCTCTGTTTTTGCCCACCTGAAAGCTGAGTTCCGTGTTCTCCAACCATCGTGTCTAAACCCTGCAATGTACAGTTAGTTAATTCAGTTACATTTACAAGCTTCATCAAAATGAAAACAGAGACAAAAAAATAACAGAGGAGAGGTGAATTTAATCTCAACCTGAGGAAGCTTGTCAATGAATTTAGACGCGTTTGCGAGCTCTGTGGCCTTACGAATCTCTTCGACTGTTGCATTTTCTTTCCCGTAGGCGATGTTTTCCTTTATGCTTGAAGTGAACAGAACCGGTTCTTGACTCACAAGTCCTATCTTGCTTCTGATCCACTTTAGCTGAAACTCTTTAAGGTTAATCCCATCTATTCGGACTTCACCGCTTTGTGGATCATAAAACCTCTCTATCAGACTCACAACAGTAGACTTCCCACTTCCGCTCTGCCCAACTAGAGCCACGGTTGAACCACTCGAGATAGAGAGTGAAAACCCGCGAAAGATCTGCTCTTCTGGTCTTGCCGGGTAACTAAAGTTCACATTATTAAGCTCAATGTCTCCTCTAATATCGTCAAGAACTTTTCCAGTTGTATCGGAAGCATCAATCTCCGGCTTTCTTTTGATTGCTTCAAACATTTTGTATGCCGCAGCTTGACCAGCTGCAAACGCGCTTAAACAAGGAGATGCTTGTCCTAATGACCTGATATTAGCATGAAAAGCAAATTAGCTTACAGAAAATAAGAAGTTGAAGGACCAACAAAGTTGATTCGGAAGCTCACATGGAACCGGTTAAAACCGCGAAGATGATGATGAGAACTTGTCCTCCAGTGTATCCTTTCTCCAATATCATCTTCCCACCATACCAAACCGCTAAAGCATAAGTGCAAAAGATGACTATGTTGAGTGTACCAAGTCCAAGTCCTGTGGAAGCTCCTTCAAACACCCCTGCTCTATAAGCAGAGACAAGATGCTTATTGTAATTGCTTATCGCTTGTTTCTCTCCAGTAAACGATGCAACCGTTCTTATTGACCCAACTGTTTGCTCAACTACAACCGCAGCTTTCGCATAAGAAGTTTGTCCACGGGAAGCCATTTTGGAAATGACGATAGCTAGAGCTGCACCAGACATTACTAGAAGTGGAATTGAAGATACCATGACTAATGTAAGAAGCCATCCTTCAGTGAAAGCTATCACAAATCCACCAATAAACGTTGATACCAATTGAATAGCCTTTCCAACCTACAAAAAAGGTTTGAAACTTAGTAATCTAATTCAACCCCCAAAATTTGTAACTGTGTCATGTTCTGTTACCTTCTCTCCCATGGCGTCTTGTATAAGCACAGTGTCACCTGACATTCTTCCAACAACTTCTCCTGTGTTGGTTTCGACGTCGAAGAAGGCAATGTCTTGTCTCAATATAGTTTGCAGATACAGACTCCTTATTCTTCCAGCTTGTCTCTCCCCAGAGATCATCCAACCAGAAACCTCTGATTATATACAAAAACATCCACTAAAAGATTAAAATCTTTCACATTCAAACCCACTAAAGATTTCGGACAGAATCAACGAGTGTGTGCTTACGGAGAAGAGCTGCCACTAGAGTTCCAAGCCCAAGGTATACAAATTTCAGAGCCACCTGTGAGTAAAGTTGTATTAAAGATCAATCATTGTGGTCTTTTTTTGTGGGTCTAAACTAGAAAGGTAAAAGAGTAGAATATATTTATTACCTTAGCGATCTTATCAGAAACATCTGAACTGTTTTGGTTTTGTCCAAACACATCTATGACATCTCCGAAGAGGATCGTCATGATAGGGAAGCCAAGACCGTTACCCACCGCGCCTATTGTTCCGAGGATCATCAAAATGATGTCAAATGAATCTGCAAAGGCAAACAGCTTGTGAAACGGTACAGTTTTGGTCTTCTCATCTTCTTCTTGTTTGTTCTTCTCTGTTTTTTTCTTCTCTTCTTTCAGATCAGACTCTGTCTTAAGTTCTTTTTCGTCTTCTTCATGAATTTTAGAGTTTGAAGTCTCTGCGTCTGCTCTGTTTGGTGAATCCACCTTCAAGCCCTCCTCTGATTCTATTACACTATCCATTGTTCTTTGATCCTATCAAGAAAACCAAAGCTAAAAATCCAAACTTTAAAATCTAGAAAACTGAAACCTTAAACTTTATTGGACAACAAAAAACAGAGAAGCATGTACCTGAAAAACACAGATACACTTCCTTTTCTTAGTAGCCGAGGAAACAAGGATCGTGGAGGGTTGAATATATAATATACTCTAATTCATTACTTGAAGAAGAAGCAGTGGATTTTCGATTTCAAGAACTTCTCTTAAGACGTTTACGTCTATTGAATTGATTCAAGTGGAAGTTCAGGACCTACTTCCAGAAACAAGGACTAGAGTCGTCAAAAACGACCTTGTTATGACGTGACAGGTCAGACGCCAAGTGGTCTGGTCTCTGTTCTGCGGATAGTCTTATTAGCACCTAACTTTTTCTTTCACAAAGAAAAGAGTACCAAAAAACGAGTTTTCTTTCAAACTTTAGTGTGACTAATCAACATTTACTTTGCTTTGTTCATACAGTATAAAACAATTGCCATTAACCGCATTTCTATTGTATGCAGACAAAATATCAAATTCAGATTGATTTTCTTATATGCAACTTGCATTTGTTTTAGCTGGCAAATGAATGACTCATAACTTTTTCTTTACAATTTTTATTATTATTATTATGTGCACATTACACTTCAGTACGTAACGAATCAACTTTCAAGCAGCCAATGAATTTTCTTACTCGTTTTCCCAAATTCCACTATACAATATTTTAATAAACTGGATTAGTGATTATTCGGTTTTGTTAGATGTCAATTTATTTGTCATCAAATCATCGAACAATTGGCAATGAGTCTCCTCGACGCACCACGTCATCAAACGTACACCTTTCTTCGGCAACGGCACAGATCCTACGATGCCAGCAGGGACAATACTCAACCCTTGGATTGGTGCCACGTGTAATGGTGGACCCCATCCATAATCCACCTGATTGAATCCTAATTTTCCCCACTCCGATAAAAACAGCGTATTATATCCCACCGCCGGCGCAAACGGATCGTCTCCGTCGCCGCTGACGAACTTTTCAAATTCCTCCGGTAGCTTCGTTTTCGCTTGTTTGATCAATTTCACCACATCGAACACTGATTTCTCCTTCGAGATTTCGTGGCTTTCGGCGGAGATTTTCACCGGGAAGAAGCAGTTGCCGTAGAAACCAATCGGGAGCGGCGGATTAACAAGATGACGACAGTTAGCGAAGAATACGAGCTTCACTTCTGTATCCTCTCTCAGATTTATCGCTTCCGTACGAAGTTTCCAGAAACAAGCGGCGATGACCTCGAAGGCTGAACAAATCTCTCCGGTCGACGCACGAAACTCACGTTTGAACCGTTCGATCAAATCTGATGGGATATCAAAGCTTAAGTGCTCTAGCTTGTATTCTGGAAACGCCGGTGGAAACGGCGGAGGGATTGCCGGAGATATGACATCATTCGCACGGTGCTGCTGTGGAATGAAATCTCTATGCCAGACGGGAGAGACGCCGAGATTCGTTTGGCCGCAGGCGATTTCTCCGACCGCGGTAAGGAATTGGGCCGCTCCAAGGCCGTCACAAATTGCGTGGCAAAATCTAAGGCCCATTACGAAACCGCCGCAAGAGAATTGGGTCACCTGCAGTAACATTATAAAATCCGGTTCAGTTTAACTTCAGTCGAATACAGTCGTCAAGCTAATCGGTTTAATTTATAACTGCTTTTTATTAACCGTTGAACCGGATTTTGAAAACTACCGTTCATAATTCAAGATCGGTACTAATTGTCAAACAAACCGGTTCTAGCGGATTGTAGATTAAATACTTACCTGCATTTGGACAAGCGGTTCTGCATCATCATCTTTAGGGATTTGATCAGGAAGGAGATCATCGTAAGGTATTTCCATTAGATTGTCGAAATAACCAACACTCTCTAGCTTAACATCAGTAACCGCATCAACGAACCAAATTCCAGTTTTCCCGGTACAATCGATCTGAAGTTTACCTTGGTTTAACTCTTTCAATCTACCGGACAAGGGATAGTAAGAGACAAGTGCTTTAGCCAATGCCTCTTGTATGGCTCTAGCTGCATCAGGTCCATGAGTAAACACATGTATTGTTCTAGCGAAACATCGTAGAACCGGAATATTATCGATTAAGGACAGATCCAACACTACTGATGGGGTCGTTTCACATGCTTGAATAAGAACTCGGTTTACTCTGGTTAATGAAAAAGCCATTGAAGAAAAGATTGACTTGATTAAAGAAAAGATTGGCTTAGGAGTTGTGTGACATTTCTGGTGGTAGAAGACTGCTATACTTATATATTGTGTGAGATATTGGTGAAGTCTTATCTATGGGACAGCTTCGCTTTGAAGTGGACTATAATTAGGTGATGTAGGGCTCGCTTTTGCTAACATTTTACACTTCTCATAAAAAATATATCTATCTAGACTTAAACAATAGCAATGCAAAATAATTAAAATCTGTGAATATTTGTCAAAAGTCAAAACTAGTACATGTCTGTTAACACGTATGTGAAATAAATATCTTTGGTTTGTTTATTTTTACTAGATTTTTTTATTTTTATTTTTGTAGTTGTAAGAATAATCATGAAAGTGGAATATGGTAAACTTTAGCAAATGATGGTATTTAAAATATTTTGTGTATCAATTTTCTTAAGGATACAACATGTGATAAAAAAAAATTAATTATTTGTACTACAAAAAAAATAACAAAACAATTTTTTTTCCTCTTTTGCACGTGAAACGAAAGCAATCTTATACAAACATCATCTCAACACGTCTAGAACCCTATCTTTGTATATAGTATCCAAAAAAGAGTTCTGATCCCCAGAGACGACGTCGTATCGTTACCTTAACATTATCACATACTGTTTTATTCTTAACTTTTTTGTGTTGTCCTCTTACAATCCTAGTTGGACGGGCACGTTGGCTTCTTGGATCCAGTTAGCTGGACCAACCCAGTTAGCCACGGTGTAAGTTTCAACCTCAGCCGCAGACTTAGCCACCTTAACCCAAGGAGGCCTCTGAGTAGTGGCAGCTCCCGGTCCACGGTTATTGAACTCAATGTATTTAGCAGTCTTGTGGTTTTGTTCTCCTTGCCATTCGGTCCATCCTTCTGGTTTAATCAAATCACCAATCTCAGTTCCAATAATCACAGTCGTGGCAAACTTCTTCCACGGCCTTCCTAGGTACGATTTGATGGTTAGCTTGTCAGCTTCGAGCTCCTTGTCCGGTATGATACGGCAGTTATGGAGGACGATACCGATCTTCATCGCTGCACCCTTTTCATTACCGTCAGCCGTAACGTAGTTGGATTGTCCGGGGCTTCCCTTTCGGACGAGGATGAGAGAGTTTTGGATCACAGTTGCGGATTTTCCGAAGATGAAATCCACTGTACCGGATACAACAATGTTCCTGTAGAATTGACGTCCGTTGTTGACGTAGAGTGTGTCTTGGTAACCGTCGAATCTACAGTTGAATATGACCGCACGGTCTCCGTTCACACGGAGTGCGACCGCTTGGTGTCCCAATGGACCAGCAGTGTTCTTAAACCCAATCCATTTCGCCATGAATCCCTCAGATTCGACCTCTGCATGTACATATTAAATGTTAGTACCTTGGCCGATTATGTAGCAATGTAAAACATAATGTTTTGTGGGACTTACGAACGGTGCCACTGAGTGAAGTAGTGGTTCCTGGGCTAAGTTTAACACTTCTGTCAAAGGTAATGATGGTTTGTGTAGCACCATCACCGAACATGAAAATGTTGTTCTTCTTCTTAGGGATTCTGACTTGTTCATTGTAGATACCAGCCTTGATATGGATAATGCACCTTCCAGGGTTTTTATCCGGGCAAGCCATAACCGCCTCAGAAATGGTCTTAAACTGTCCACTTCCATCCTTAGCCACTACATGAGTCGCCTTGATCTTACCGCCACCACCACCGCCTTCACCGATACCATCATCACCGCCAGCTGGAGCGCCACGTCCGGCCTTAGCCATAAGCTTCCTGTCTTTACCAGAAAACCATTTGGGGAGTCCCTTAGAGTCGTTGTCTTCAAGAAGGCGACGTGCAGCTCCACCGGCTCCGGCTCCCATGGTTATGTTCTTCATATCGTCGACTTTGACACCCATTTGGGCCATCGCGGTAACAACGGAATGGAAGATATCGATAGCGTTACTGGTCAAAACCTTGGAGTTAGAGATTCCTTCACCCATGATCTTCTTTAGCTCAACTTCCTCGATGTCGTCAAGACAATCGGTTTGGTAGTTGAAAACTCCAGTTAACCATTGTTTGAGCTGGTCAAGCTTAGTTCCACTCTGCTGAAGATCCTCACCCATCTCTTCAACAATGGTCTCAAGATCCTCAAGAGCGTACATCAATACTCTCTTGCAGTAATCAAGAACGGCTTTGCTGGTCGCGTTCATGTTAGTACCCATACCTCCTTCGGTCGAAGCCGTGAAGTTTGAGGATTTTGTGATCGCGTCTTTAGTAGCCATCAGGAAGGCTTTGACAAGCTTGCTTGGATCATCACTTTTGACTGGGTCGAGTGTTTTCGCGCACGAACCTTGGTCTGTGGTTGACTGGCAAATTGTCTGAACCGCTTTCTGATGAGAGTTTATGGGACCATTACTGTCGCCATTGGCGCCGCCTCCTTTATTAACGAACGTGATAACTCCTATGGCAACACCCACCACTAGGAGGAGTGATGCCACAGATACCACAACCTTTCCTACTGCCATTTTTTCTAACTTTTTTTTTTTGTTGTTATATATTTTTCCCCTTTTTGATTTTACCTTTTTTTTTGCTTTTTATGTTTTTTCTCTCCCTCCGGTTTTATTCGGGAGGTAAATATGAGAGGGAGGGGATTTTTTTTATTGAAACAGAGCCCGGTGGTTTATTAATGGGGCTGGTAGAGATTGTGGTGCATTGTGGAGACATTCTTATAGGATTTGTAGTTTCTAAAATTAGGGTTTGCATGGAGCTAGGGAGAGATTTAAGGTCGTTGAATGGCTAAAAATTCTCTAATCAAATATTGGCTATGAGACTAAAAATTGGTCACCACAAGATGATTTGATTATGTCCTGATCAAGAGTTCGATTACTAAAAATATAAAACGTAGATCCAACCAAAAAAAATGTATGTGGCAGTAACTCTAGTTTACTTATACATATAACATATCCTCTAATTCTAATCTTGTGAATATATTTTGGATTATTCATTCCTAAGTTTAGTTATTTATCCGAAAGTAAAGTATTCGAAAACTTCTTATTGAGAGTTTGCTCTCATCCTTTTAAGGTTAAAACTAGTTGGTACACTACAATAAAACTTGGTAGCTAGTAAGAAATTATGTCTTCTCTATGACGGTATCATTGCATGAATGGTATACTAATTTATGTCTTATAACGAAAGGATTATGAGCTTAAAGATTCAAAATTAGTTTTGATTAAAGTGTTTGAATAGAAAAACCGAATTCGTAAGCTTTTATTCAATAGAAAAACAGAAAAAACCGAAATCATATGATACTCAATAAATCAAACAAATATGATTCAACCTCTTCCTAGACTTTGGTCAACCAAATGAGCTATTGTATACGGTAAACTGTCGTTACGCTCGAATTATATTATTGATGACGCAAAACGGTAAAAAATACTAAAATAGCAATAACGATTACGGAATGATGATAATAAAAAAGAGAGAGAAAATTTGCATCATAGATATCACGATATTAGAGAGATTTAATTGTGTAGTTAGCCTTGTTAATTCGCAGTGGTTAACAGTTAACAACCGGTTAATTGTCAATTGTCAACAACCGTAACTGCATAATTAAACCACTCTCATTTATATAGAGAGAAAAAAAACTTGTAACTCGAATACACGATGGACTGTGGATATGTTCAAATGAGATTAGCAGATAATATAACTTTTTTGCAGATTTCAAAATTTCCTGAGGCTAAATGTCTAAATCATCATTCTAATACTTTTGTTATCATTAACGATATGTATTTAAAAGAAAAATGTTGAAATAGAGACAAAAAATAATAACATTTCATTAATTAATATATCCTTTCCAATCATCACGAAATCCGTCCGTACATGTATAAAACCTACAACATTACATCACAAACGACGCATAATCATACATGACAGAACCAACCATCTATGATTCCATTCGCGATTGCTCTAGGCCTTACACGATATAATTAATTATTACATCCAATCCCTTAATACGATCATCAGTAATAATAATCAGACAAGGGTGGCGGTCGGGGCGAAGTGTCTTCCTCGTTAAGCTTCACCTTAATACCAAAAGTCTTGAAAATAGTATTCAAGTTATTAAACACATCAAAAGAATCACTTGTTAGATTCTTCCCAACTCCAATCCCAATCCCCACTTCCTTCAACAAAATCTTGTCTTCAATATCGTCCAAACAAGTCGAATGATACCCCATGATTGACATTAACTCTTTTTTACACGTAAAATAATTATGAGCCAACGTCGTTACATCTTTCCCCGTAGCTTTCCAAAAATCGGCGAAATCTTCCAACGCGTAATTCAAGTTTTTCTCGCAGCTGTTGACCACTGCGGTTGCGGTTGCGTCTGACATGTGTTTTGGTTTGATTCCAGAGAGGAAAGTCACACTTTGTTTGACGGATGTTTCAGCGGCAGCCACTAATGCTCGGATTAGTTCGATGGGGTCATTGGTAGGAACGTGTTTAAGGGTTTTGCAACATAGACTTGTGTCCGTTGGGATAACGGTGCAGATTCCCGCGACTGCTTTGGCGTGCGGTGTGAAAAGGTAGTTCGTTCGTTTGACTGGTTTAGCCGTTGCGGTTGCGGCAACGAATATGAAGAGAAAGAAGAGTTTGATTGGAGTGTTCATGATTGTGTTTTCGTATGAACGGAGAAAGGGATCGGAAAGGAACGGATCTCGGAGGAAGAAGAGAGGTTTTTTGATATAGCTAGAAAGATAATGCATGTTTTGTATATATTTATAGTTCGTCTATATTTGGCAGCTAGCTTTTAGTTTTTTTTTTTGTTAATAATTACATATGGTAGGGAGTGAATTGCGCGTTAATTTTCGGGTTAAACGGTTGTGTAATATTTTAGTTGATGATGACAAAATGATATTACATTTTTTAGATTAAAAAGAAAATGATATTTAGAGTTTAGAAGAAAGTTCTCAAATCATTTACGACATTTTATGAACTTTTTATTTCTAAAATAAGATTTTGTGGTATATTTGAAATTCGAACATTTTGATAAGAATTTTTGTAGATATATATTTTGAAACTCTCTGTTTACTAAATTTTAATTTTCTTGTGATAATTGAACATTTTTTTAATCATTTTCCAACAATTTCTACAAAATTTTATTTTTAAAAAGTATATATTGGTCCAGTTCAAAACTATATATTTACGAAAGAAAATGAAATGTAGGGCAGTGGTTGTGAGAGGTACACGTATGATTCTGAAGCTAAAAATGAGATTAATATATGAAGGACCGACTCTCTGAAGCGAAACCGTAGACGCGGGAAGCTTTTTGGAAAATGGAGGTGGAGGAAGCCAAGATCTTGCTCGGCTTTCCTCCTAATTCTCGTCCCGATCCTTCTCAGGTTTCTTCTTCTCTTCTTTTTCGATTACGGTCGTTTGTGAGTTTCTCCGCGAGATTTTCGATCACTGAATTCGATCAATTAGGGTTTTTGAATCTATCTGTCTTTTGAATTTGAGAGCTGAAATGGTTCGATTATAGACTCGAATTTGGTGATGTCAATTTTAGTTGAATCGATGGTATATCCACAAGTTTTGTTTGTTAGGTATGGGAATTGCGAGGGAGATTGGTGGATTTATTTTAATACATGTGTTGATATGAATCGATGATAGGTTAAAGCTGCTTACAGGAAGAAAGTATGGGAATCACATCCTGACTTATTTCCTGATGATCAGAAGCTTGTTGCCGAGTCTAAGTTCAAATCGGTTTGTGCTCTTTTCTCTGCAAATTCTTTTCTTCTATTTCTTCTCACAAGACAAGTTTAAAGTTAGTATTGAAATTTTTGCTGCAGATATCTGAAGCTTATTCTTGCCTAGAGTCTGGTAATTCTCTCTCAGATTGAACCCTTTTCCTTGTTTGTCAGAGAATCTTTGGTCTGCACAAACCCAAATGAGCTAGTAGGTGCTACTTGTGGGTGAACTTTCCTGATGAATGCATACGGTGAAATTTTTAACCACTGCATGAGGAACTAAATCCTGATAGCTTTGACGAACGTTAAAGTGTTTATTTTTCCTATCTTTTGCCTGTCTTCATTTTTGCACGAGATGTTCTGAAACTGAATGTAGGCCAGTGCAACAATGAGTTGCTCATTAGGTAGAGTGCTTCGATGTCTGGATGTTTCTCTAGTTCCCAATGAGTGAAATTTCTAGTTTTGGTATTGATATCGCAGATTTGACTCCTTTGGAGCTATTGTTGTTGGAATTGGAAGAATGAGAATAAAATCTAGCTCATTTGGGTTTACAAGTCTGCAGAATCAGGACACGTTTACTCTGTTTTTATATACTTCGATACATTCCATAACCATTATCTCTAGTACAATATCAAGCTTTGTAATTTCCAACATTGGTCTCTGTTTGCAGGTGATGTTAAAGGTCAATGGTATTACAGAGCAGGTAAAAAGACTACTCAACACTCAGATGTGTTCTTAATGGGTTATACACACTGATGGGACTCTCAATTTTGATAAGGTGTGTATTCGAGGGTCGTCAAGACTGGGGTTCCTCGGCCATATTCATCTGCCAAAAGAGGTAACCGTTGGTTGATCGGTGCACCTTTCCTTTTGATTGTCTTAGGAACCATCGGACTTGGTGGAATCAAAGCTAACAGGTGAGTTTCACTTGTGTTTTTCTATTACTGTATTAACTGGAACTATTATTAGTACTAGTGTTTATTGGGAATTTTGGCACTTGCAGGGCATATAATCTGCAAAAACAGACGTTCCCATCTCACAATCCTTTCCTTCCTTGATTCAAAGTCTCTTTCAACACAACACTTTGAATCATTGGATATGTAACCTTTGTATTGTACGAATGAATCTACTTGGACCTTTGTTAAGAAACTTGTATCTCAGGATCGATAGCTTTATTTAAAATTTAGAAATTATAGAATGAATGCGCAAGATTTCGCTACAACTTTCAGATCATCATTTCTAACACCTGTTATGTTAAACAATATGATAAACGAAAGTACCAGTAGAAATTACTTTCATACATAAACATAAACGTCTTTTAAAAGAAAAGGAAAAGCTTGAAGGTTCAGAATAAGACATACGTAGGTAAAAAGAAAAAAGAGGTAAGATTACAGATATTTTTCCCAACGACATTAGGAATATCACGAATATAACTGTAACCTCTATAGTAAGACCAAAAGAAACAGATTGCCGTAACTAATGCAGAAACTTTGGTGATGCAGAGATTCCCAATCACATCCTCATGAATTTGTGCGATCTTCTTGATGATGGCAAGTTGGCAACACTAAGGTTTTTACGAACCTAATCATGATCTAGTACATGACATTTAGGTCCAAACTTTAACTACCCCAAACTTTTAGCCTTAACTCCTTCATACTGAACCGACTGAAAGTAAAATTAAAAAAAAAAAGTGCTGCTTCTACTAAGGAACTAGTACTTAGACTTCAGAATCATCTCATTCTGAAGTTTTAGATATGGAAAACCCTATTTTTCCATGTCTTAGTGTTCTCTATATTTGATATTCAAGGTAGTACCCATATATGCTCTGTTTATGGCTGCTACTACATCTTCTTCGGTATTTCATTGAACAAAGATTAGATTCAGGCAACGGTTTGGATACCTGGATCCGCTTCAGTAGCTGTCTCGTTTGTGGTCTCTGCAGCAAGGCTAATAGTAATTGGTTTCCATCCTGTTTGATGATGGGTAATCCATTTCTTTGTGGTTGCTGTTATATTCAAGATCTGTAGTATGTCACCTAAAGTAAACTCTTTTAGACATTCCTTTTTCAGAACTTGTGCAGCTTCATACCTATATATTAGATCAAAAGAGGACGAAAAGGATGTTATAACATTTTCATGGGTAAGGAAGGAACTATAGATCCTTAAGTAAACAAACATTCTAACCTGCACGTAGTTGCCGTAAACTCCACACGCCCAGAAGATGAGGTTAGAAACTGTTGTATTCTATCCCAAGTTTCTTTTGGGTATTGCTTAGCGTTTGCCCCTAAAGGGTTTACACAGTTCCATAGAGCTTCATTTTTGCCAATGTAGAGCTTTAGTTTACCTACATTTGTCATCATGATCATATGATGCTCCAAAGCACTTTCCAAAGCCTTCTTTACGTCAGTACCGTGATGCTTAGGATCTCCATACTGAATGCAATCCGAGATATTTGGCTCGGTAGGCATAACTTTTTCAGTTTTCAAGATGTGTAGAGCATGTAAGATAACGCCTATAAGGCCTTGAACATACTCAGATGGTGGTGGACACTCTTGTGTTCCCCACCTATCATTGCTAGAACCAGATCCAGTAACCATTGGAGGCTGAGAAGGTGGAACTCCAGGACTGGAAGGGTAGGTGTGGGCAGTGGTTGTCGTAGATTGAGTTACCGGGGCACTACTACACCGTGGAATATAACTCTTATTTGGACCATTATGAGTATATGAGGATTCCATCTTTGGTCTGAATTCTTGTCTAACTTGAGGATTGAAATTAGGACGGTTTTGAGTTTGACTAGGATATTGAGACACACTTAGATTGCTGATATCAAGTGGAGTCAAGAGAGGTGGAGACGGAAATCTAGGCCCGTCATTTCGCGGGTGCTGCATTGGACGGAAACCATTACCAACTGGAGGATTCAGATTCTCTGGGCGGTAAGGACGGAAAACATTACCATAAGGTGGCCGCATAGTGGCAGCACCTGGCCTAGCAGCATTGGGATAATAGTTCTGAGCATGGTTTGGGATGCTGTTTCCATTATTCCAAGAAGGATCAGTGTTAGGGTAAGGTTGTCTAGGAGGGAATGGACCAGGGCGAGGAGGATAAGTGTACTGATTCTGATTCTGAGGATTAGTCATGACATTACCAGGGAAAGTGTTAACATTGCTAGAGGGTAAATTGGGAGGAGGAGGTCTGCTAGTGGAAACAGATGGCTCGCTAGTGCCAAAGAACTCATGTGGGGCTTTCTTAAACTGTTTCCCTTGAGTATTCTGTTGTTGCTGACGGTAATTATTGTTAGGCTGATGATTAGATGGTTTTGGAACATATTTGACTTTGGATTTGTTGTCAAAGACTCTCCTGGAGTCAGAATTTGAATCCAGAGGTTGGCTTGATGGAATCTCTGAACCAGGCTTTGGGGTCGTTTGGTTGGCAACAAGTTGTAAGCTTTCGGCTCGTGTAAGAGGGATTCCACCAGCAGATAGGCTAGTCCAAAGCCACACAGTCTTTGCAGCATGAACAAGTGGCACAGATGCTTTGAGAGGCTGTGCCAAAAGAACATTGTAACGTCTCATTCTCAATCCGTGAAGAGCATTGGAGAAGTCTCTGTCTCCTGATATTAACATAAAATTCGCAGGTGCAGGATTGTCTAACGCCCAAAACAACATGTCCACTAGTATCTTCTTATCACTCGCATCTTTCACCCCTGAAACAGTAACCATACACATGAAAAGAAAAACAATCAATTCACAATTGAAATCTAACCAAGCAGATAAAGATACAGAAACTAAGTAATAGAGATAGTTTTAAAAGGGGGAAGTTACCGGCGGGGACGTGGTTGAGCGCAATTCCGGTGGAATTAAGAGCATGTTGAATGGTCAAAGGGATGCGATTGGTATCACCATAAGCAGAGATAGAAACAGGACCACAATAGTTCATCTTCTGAAGCGCCGAAGTGATATTCTGAGCAATTCCATGAGCATCAAGACCGTTAGGGACTTGGCAATTCTCTATGTCCCACCACACTGAAGTCTTCGCTCTCACGTACTGAGCCTCAGCCATCTCTGCCGGCACCGAATTAGTTCCGAAATCCCCATCACTCGCCGAGTTCGTCGACATCGATCTTCCGCCGCCGTAAGCTACTACTACGAATCGCCAAAGGAATCTTCGAATAAGGGATTTTTCAATTATTAGCCGAAAAGGTTTTTCTGTTCTTCCCTTTATATTTCCCTGATGATGAAGCGAGTGTTCTTTGACAATTTTGTCCCTACAGTATCGGCGAGGGGAAGGGTAGTTTAGGAAAGAAAAAGTGAAGCGTTTTGATTGGTGGAGAGTCGTGGTTTATGCCTTGTTGGCATCGGTTGAGTAGTGGTGTGATACTGTGGTTGGTTTAGTGGACGCTCTCGTGCACCGTTTCGTTTACGTCCGTTCTCTTGTAGTTGACGTTGACCATGATGACTTCTACTTCAACTTCAACGAAAAAGACTCACCGTTTTTGTTTTTCACGAAGAAAACTTCTCTCTGTTTTCCATCTGTCACGACGTTTACGTCCTAACTTCCCTTGAAATCTTTTTTTTTTTTATCTAATACAGTAGTCAATGTTTTTTCTATATACTTTTTGTTTGATTCAAATTTTACATATAAATATTTGAAAATGGTGAATTTTGTTTTTCAAATTTCCTAAGCTAAGCCTATTTATTAACGTGGTAGTATGAAAACAAGAAACAAGTTGATAAAACAAATGATTATTGTCGACATCTTAATAGTTGGTTAAAATTAATATTTCGGAAAGCCGTCCTTTTTAATAAATGAGATAATTCTAGCAAAATTTTCTACTTTAATCATTGATTGTGGCATTATGTTGTTTAAAAGTATTATATAATACGCATAACACTAATGTACCCACTTCTTGTTCTTTGAGTGACAATGTACATTACTTCTGGCATTATCGAATATGAATGTTTGTAGCTAAAACTTAAAAGAAGTTCCCTTGTGCTAAACTTGTCGATGATGAATTAGGATTTACAAGAAAAATATATGGATGGTTATAAATATTAAACAAATTATATAAAAATATATAACAATAAAATCATTCGTCGGAATTCAAAATCGTGATTTCTCCCATGGAGATAAAACAATGCGTAATTGCGTATAATCACATCAGGGTAAATACTCACACAACTAAGCTCGAAAACACAAGCTGAGAAAGAAAAGAATCAATAAAGAGAAAGACATAGTGGCTGCAGCATTTAACTTCTGAGTTGATTAAGTTCTCCGTAGTCTGCAGCTCCAAGCAAATCATCTTCACGGCAACAGCCAAAAACAGCTCATTATTATGAAAATGGTGCATGCAGCATTTAATTTGAGTTCACAGTTGCAAGTATCATAAACATAAAGACCAATAAAATCAGTAGAGGGAGAGCGCGTTCCAGCTTCTCTTGGCGATGACGACGGATAGCATTAGGACAAAGTGGCCGCATATTAGAAGGTCCTGGTCTGGCAGCATTGGGATCTCTGTTATTCACAAAAGGATCAGGGTTTAGGTAAGGCTGACGAGCATGCAAAGGACCTGATCTAGGAGGATCAGGAAACTGATTGTGAGGAGGACTACTCATGACATTACTAGAAGTTGACGCATTGGCAACAAGTTGTGAGGTTTTAACTTTGCCTCGTATGAGAGGGTTTCCTCCGGCTAATAGACTTGTCCAAAGCCATACTGTTGTTGCAGCTTGACTTAGCGGCGCTGATGCTTTAGGAGGGTGTGCTAAGAGAATATTGTACCGTCTCAGACTCAATTTGTGAAGAGCATTGGAAAAGTCTCTATCTCCTGAAATTAACATAATATTTGAAGGCGCAGGATTGTCAAATGCCCAAAACAACATGTCCACTAGAATCTTCTTGTCACTCGCATCTTTCACCCCTGAAATAACACATCGACACACACACAAAAAAAAAAGGAAAACGAAACACTTTGGTTATTAACACTCTTTGATCAATAACAACGATCGAGGTAGTCAAAATCAACAGCAAACCAAACAGTATAAAACCCTAAAACGATTTCGATTGAGAAGTGAAATAATACAACCAATGATTATAAATGCCTACAACGTTAGTTGTTAACAAAAAACAAGAATGAAAAGAAACATAAGGCATACATCAACGATCAACAACATTCAAGCTCACTAGCAGATCTTTATTATCAGAAAAAAAAAAACAAATAAAAAGAAAGGAAAAAGAGAGTAGATCTAGATTTAGAAAACCATAAAAGGGTTTAAGGAATTCACCGGCCGGGACATGGTGGAGCTCGATTCCGGTGGAATTAAGAGCATGTTGGATGACATGAGGGATACCACTCGTATCACCATAAGCGGAGATTGAGACCCGACCACAATAGTTCATTTTCTTAAGCGCCGAACTAATATTCTGAGCAATCCCATGTGCATCAAGACCCTTAGGGACTTGACAATTCTCTATATCCCACCATACTGAGGTCTTCGCCATCACGTACTGAGCCTCAGCCGTATCCGCCGTTCCCAAATCTTCTTTCCCCGCCGTATTCATCGCCGATCGCGAAAAGGAATTTTTGTTTTGAAGGACTTTCTGTTATCAACGAAAACCACTTCTTTCTCTTCAATCTTCTTCAAAGGAATCTCAATCTCCTAGTTGACGACCAAGACTCCTCACTCGTCAGTGTTTCCACTTTCCACGATGAAACTTTATTTTATTTTACGTAAAAGGTTAAATATATTACATCAACTAGTACTTCTTTACAGAGAAATGTTTGTTTACTAGGCACAGACAAAAAAAAAAAAGGGAATTTGAAACTCATCATTAGCTCAACAAGAGCTTTCTAAGTGAGCACGAAGCAATGCTTGTTAGCCCGACGAAACTTCCTTCCGTTTTCTTATCGAGTAATTTGTATTATACTTATGTCACACGACCTTTTCAAACTCATTTCTTCATTGCACATTCAATTTTCCACAAATTTTTACGAGATATTCATGTTTTTTTTGGTATGTTTGATAAAATAGTCAATAAACGTAACAGTTGATCAATAGGGAATATAAATATTATACTATTTATCTAATAATAAAGAAAAAACAAATTTCTAAGAAAATCATCTATAACAAATGTAATAAATTACTCCCACTTGTTTCAAATTTAAATTTATTTTAGAAAGATTTCAATTACCACCACTTGTTTTAGTTTAAACAGGATAGTTTAGTGGTCAAATCATTACTATCAACATCAGAATTCTATGAACGATGTGTTCTTTGTTGTATAAAAACAAGTTGAATTATTAGATACGCTTAACGATCAAATGTCTATATCAAATGATAAGATCCAAAATTCGGTTAGTTTTCGTATCATTTTGTAATTTTAATTATTTTCTTTTTCCATTTCTTTTATAAAACAAATCAAATTATTACCGTTACAACATCTTCGTATTTGGCTGAATAATAGTCTGTAAAACAGCATATTTTTCTTAAGATTTGATATATTTCGCACAAATTTCTAATCCATAGCTTACTTCAAAAAATATTCAGTTACTCCCACTTGTATTTAATTTAAATTTAAAACAAAACAGGAGACTTTAGTGGTCAAATCATAATAAGTTCCAATGTCAGAATTCTATGAACACTATGTTTGTTGTTGTATGAGAAAATTATGTTTCCAGTATAAATAAAAGAACTTCTTAAACGGTAACGGCTACGGGTTAACACTAAGGTGCTCCTTCTCCTGCAGGTCCGGTCCGAGCATTCAACAATGGTTGCAGAGCCTTCACGACAATACTCATGTTTGGTCTGAAATCAGCTTCGTATTGTACACACAATGCAGCAACAGCAGCTAACTGCATTATCAACAACAACGATGATCAAACACAAAACAATTATATCAAGACTGTGGTTCTATCTTCAAGGCTGGTTACAGTTTATACCTTAGCAACAGCTTTTGGAGGGTAATCTCCTCCCAGTCTTGAATCAACACACTGCTTAACCTTGTCTTCGCTTAGCTTTGGTGTAGCCTACAGAGTTTTGATTGTTATAATAAGAATTTTGAAAAAAGTACATGATGCAAGATTGTTCATCTTTGAAAGAGATCAGAAAAATTTACCCATGTGACTAGACTTTGCTGGCCTCGAGGCAATGTATGATCAACAGGCTTTCGACCTGTAAGAAGCTCGAGCAGTACAACTCCGAAACTGTATACGTCACTCTTGGCACTCAATTGCCCAGTCATTGCATATCTAGTAAAGAGAATACGAGCATATGAGAGATCGAGGATTGAACAATGGAGAATAAGAAGAAAAGAAAACCAACTTACTCAGGGGCATGGTAACCAAAGGTTCCAAGAACACGAGTTGAATGAAGGCGTGCTGCCATATCAGGAGCTTGATTTGAGAGATCAAAGTCAGCTATCTTGGCTACATCGTTATCAAAGATTAGAACATTGCTGGATTTTATGTCACGGTGGATGACATGTGGATTTGCCTTTTCATGTAAATACTCAAGCCCTCTTGCTGCTCCAACAGCAATCTTCACTCGTTGATGCCACGACAAGAGTGGACCAGGCTTTGCTCCCTTCACACCTTTTCTCCCTGAGAAAGCATAGCATATGTTAACATCAACAAAACCACTCTCTAAACAAAAATAAAACACAAAGTCATTTCTAATTGTACCGTGAAGAATATCATGAAGAGATCCATTTTGGGCAAACTCAAAGACAAGTATCCTCGAATTCCCATCAACAGAGTAACCAAGCAGCTCAACAAAGTTAACATGCTTCAACCTCGAAACCATGGAAACCTGAAGATTCATTCCCAAATTCAACATGTAAAGTGGGACCATAAGTCCATAATCCATCAACAAATAACCTATCTATATTAACCAAACCTGTGCTAGAAACTCTTCATTAGGCTGTTTGTTAGAATCTAACTTTTTAATGGCTGCACGCTGACCATTCTTTAACACCCCGTGATACACTCTCGCATACGAGCCTTCACCGATAAGAGAATTAGTTCCAAAATCATTCGTTGCTTCAATCAGTTCATCAGCGAGAATAGCAGCTACTTCTATAGGCTGCACTTTCACACTCTGAGCACCTTTTTGTGCAGTTTCAGAGCCGTTGCGCCTTCCATCATTTCCTTCACTCCCACCATCAAAGAAAACAAATTAGCAGAGATTAATAATTTAAGAACATGATGAGAGACAGTAACTGAAAATTACCTCCAGATTGTTTGGTCATATTGTGACCTCCATAATCATTAGCTCCAGGCAAATCATCTTCACGGCAACAGCCAAAACAGCTCATTGAATCTCTGTATCTGTAGCATTCAATTTCGAAATAACATTGAGGAATAAGAAAACACAGAGAGAAACCCCTAGTCACACCCAAAACTCGTAAAGCGCGTTATCATTTGAGAATCTACGGAAACTAAGCTACGATTACAAATCAGAGCAAACGAACAAACTACGAAGGAAGCGAATCCGAAAATAATGGAGAAGCTTACACTGATCCAAAAACCAAACGAACGAGAGAGAGAGAGAGAGAGAGAGAGAGAGAGAGAGAGAGAGAGAGAGAGAGAGAGAGAGAGAG